>Ga0256404_1000202_pt1 | contig 149315 bp, 137 predicted proteins | sample RumenRJG_01DNA_FD_185990 | JGI IMG/M metagenome (GOLD analysis project Ga0256404, IMG submission 185990) | Bovine rumen microbial communities from Lethbridge, Alberta, Canada - RJG_01 | ecosystem: Host-associated > Mammals > Digestive system > Stomach > Rumen | place: Canada: Alberta...
TTTTCGCTGTGTTTGTTAGGTTAGCGGTAACTCAACAATATCACAACGGCAGGCAGACTGCCATATTTATTTGAGAACTAGATTATGAGACTAACGTTTGCCGTCGCGCAAGCGACTTGGTACAATTCCCGTTTTACCTCCCATTCATTGATATTTCTCTTCTCACTGGAAAAATTAACGCCTATCTCTATAATCTTCTGCTTCCCCGATTTATATTTCTGGTCGTATCCATTCTTCTCTATCTGCTCCAGGGCTGCTTCTGCGCTGCCATCAACCTTAAGCTCCATGATATATATATAATTAGCGGTTTCTATTACAATATCGCTCCTGCCAGCAGATGTATGCTGTTCGCATAAAACAAATTCTCCAATCAGCTCAAAAATAAGGAATATCTGGTTTCTCCAAACTTCCTCGTATGATGCAGCTTTCGTAGTCATATACGGTGCTGAAGCAAAAAGTGATGTTAGCTGAGCGCGAAGAGCATCTGTATCTCCCTTCTCTAGTGATGTCACGATTTTTTTTGCAGAAAATGAAGTTTCCCTGTCTCTTTCACCCAGCACAAGTGGAAGAAGAGAATTCAGAAATCCATACTTCACCTCTTCATTTGGAAATCCCAACTCATAGGAATCGAATCTAGAATCATACTTTTTGATAGAAAGGTATCCAGACTGATAAAAAAGCGGAATTGGATCAGGATCATCAATCCGGTAGTCCATTAAATCAGATTCTCTGACAGTAACACCATTTTCTAGCTCTTCTGGAGTGATCGGTGAATTCTCCAGCTTTTTTATTATTGGCTGCGGGGAGGCAGAGCCAAACCAATAACGTCCCAGTTTCTTATCTGATAAAGAATTGATCACACTGTACGGATTGTAAATTCCCTCAGAATTCCCAGAAAAATGATAACCGTCGTACTGTTCCTTCATCTCTTTGAGGCACTCTTCCACTGAAATGCCTCTGCGTTCCGCCATAGCACTTATCTCAGGTGAAAATGTATCAGTTATTTCTTTTCCCGTAAATCCGCAGATCCCTGAAAATTCATCCAGTAAAGAAATATCCTTCAGCTGATTTAAATCAGAGAATACCGACACTTTAGAATACTTAGTTACACCTGTAAAAAATACAAACTCCAGATACCTGTCCTGATCCTTTAATACCGAAAAGAATGCCTTAAACAACTCTCTATTTTTCTTTTCCTGTTCAGGATTCTCTGCTTTCAGAAGAGGATTATCATACTCATCGACTAAAACCACAACTGGACTATCCGTTTTTTGATATAGCCGTTCCAAAGTACTCCTGAATCTTCGAGACAGAGTCTCTCCCTTCACAGCATAATCACCGGTAAGATTGTATTTTTCAATGCAGCTTTCCAATACTCCTTCCAGTGTATCTTCAAGTCCGTTACCACTATTAAACTCCCCACTAGCCAGGTAAAATGTAATTACAGGATAAGTCTTCCAGGCTGATTTTCCCTTTTTCTCCTCAATCGAAGCAATATCCAGCCCAGTAAAAAGCTCCTTTTTCCCGAGAAAATACGCTTCCAGCATAGAAGTAAAAAGACTCTTACCAAAGCGCCTTGGACGGCTTAAGAAAACTTCCCGACTTTTCTTGCGCAGCTTATCTATAAAGCCAGTCTTATCTACATAGACCATGCCATTTTTGCGTAAAGTCTCAAATGTCTGTACACTTGTCGGAAGCAGTCTTTCCATAGCACAAACCATCCTTTCAGAAGATTTTATCTATTTACATTCTAACATAATATCGAAGTAATTTCATTCAAATATGAATCATGAGATTCAGAATTTCTCGTATTCTACAATGATGAGCCAGGATACTCGGAATAATAAGTAATTATACCGACATTTGTTCCGACATTTATACCGACATTTGTTCCGACTTTTCTCAAAAAAGATCCAGCGTATTTGTCAGATATATCTCTTCGCGTACCTTCAGCTGATACTGTGGCTTTGTCAGGTAATAGAGAAGAAACTCAAGTATCAGCGCACTCCCGAGGCTGCGTCCTTCGATCTTAAAGTTTGAAAATCCCATCGGGAGATACTTATGAATTATGTCCTCTGTACTGATGAAACCCGGATTTTCCATGGCTCTTGAAAAAGTATACCCTTCTGCTGCCCAGCTTGATGGACAGCTGTGATGGTCCTCCTCTCCCAATGCCAGCCGGCTGACTGCCTCATAGCATTCTTTTCGCTCACTGCAGCCGAAATCACAGCATTCGTTACAGAGAAATTCAGCCTTGTCCTTTTCTTCCTGTGAAAGTCCAGCCAGCTTCGTGTATTGCTTGTTAAGTCTGAAATCAGCCACGACATACTTGAACTCCGGCCTGTCCAGTTCATTTTTGAAATCACTAAAATCAGTCAGAGTCTTCGTAGTCGATGACACCAGATATAGCTCAGGGTATTTTTCCTGCAGGTATGATGTCAGAAGCTCAGAGTGAACTATAACGCCGCTTTTATTTTTCCCAGAAGCAAACATTCTGCACAGGTCATTGCAGCGCTTATCCGAAAGATGCTCTTCCCGAAGCAAACTGTTGCTGAATGTAAGTCTTGCGCTGATCCCATACTCTTCTGTAAGTGCAATTACGTCCTCAGGAGCAGCATCTGATTCACTTATTCTTCCGCCGCTCCAGATACAGTCAGAAGGCGCACCATAGATAGAGCCAATCTCACACCACGGGTAAAAATACTCCCTATGATCAAAAAACAGCGGCAGAAAAAGCCTGTAAAGCTCATAAAATTCAAATAATCCCGGAAGATGATACACAACCACCGGATTTTTCACAATACTATCTATCATTCTATTTTATCATCATGCTGGCAGAAAATCTACTCATTAACCTCCTCGAGTTTCTCGATAAAAGAAACTGTCTTGGCAACACCTGACTTTTTAATTCTATTTCCTCTTTCACCAGATTTATGCATATTTTTACATCTTCACTCAAACAGCTCTTTGATAGAAATCACCTTATAATGTTCATCCCCTTGTATTTTTTCTGCTACTGCGTCTGTAATGCCTTTTCTTGAAAAAATATAGTAGAAGCGGTTTTCTCTGTTTATGCACTGCGCAGAGTCTGTCAAATCATTAAGCTCACCCAGATCAAATGCCTTTTCTGTATACTTGCACTCACCAATCAGAGCATTCTTATCATTTAAAGCCACGATATCAATCTCCTCAGGCTTTTTCAATACCGGATTCGTTCCCCACCACCGACCAATATCTTCAGCATAAAAAGGCATTAGTCCATTAAAAAAACGTTCTCTTAGATATTCCTGACAGACGCCTTCAAATCTATGTCCAAAAAAATCATTCATTCTTTCCTTAGTACATTCCTTTTCATAGAATACTTCTGGAGAAATAAGGCCATTCAGCACATCCCGATGTCTGTAAATAAAAGTAAAATAGAACGAAAAATAATTATCACAGATTCTATATAAAGTATTTCTGCTCTTAGATTTTTGTCCACACGGGATTTCTTTTTCAACAAAACCAAGATTCATCAGAACACTTAAATACTTTGATACTTTCGCAGAATTCATGAACATTTATCTGTTCAGACGATTTATCTGCTGTGAAAAATACGGTATTCTCATGATTAATCTCAGTTCATAGGTTTCAGCTGTCCTTTTTTCAAAGCTTTCAGTGCTGCACCGGGACCACCATCAAAGATATAATTCCTGCTCCAGTCGTTACAACCTAAATTCTCGAGTTTCCAACCTATGTTAGCACTATGAAAAGTGCCTGAAAGCCGCATAAATACTGATAAAATCGGCATTTTCCCTTTACTTTCCAATCATGCTGGGCATCACAGATGATCTGAAAGCCTGTTTTCCGAACGACTACAAGAAGGTCAAACTTGTCATGGACCGTGGCTACTACAGCGCAGATAAAATTAACGGGCTGTACAAGCAGCATTATAAGTTAAAAGCAGGAAGATTTGTTCACAGCCATGGATGTAACGCCACTATACGCCAAGCATAGTTTGGAGGAATCGGGAATTCAGGTTCCAGGGCAGTCTTTTTTTCATTAAAAAAGCTGGGCGGAAATACAATTCCACTCAGCTTTTATTATAATCTTGATTCAGTTATGACGGGATCGCATTATCCAGACGTTTTAACAGCCATGACATCATAACTGCTGCAGCTATCATCAGAATAAACACATATGGTATATATAGCGGTATATCTTTATCAGTCATTAGCTTCCTTATGACAATATGACACATATAAATCTCAAGCGAATATTTTCCTACAAGACGAAGAAATCTCATAAAAACAGAACTCCGCCTGATCAGCTGCAATAAAGATACAGCCACTATCACGACTCCTAATGCAAACAGAGGGGTAAAAATCCTCTCGATTGTAGCAAGTTCAAAATAGACTTTTGATATTATACCGATCAGTATAAATATAACAGATACAATTGCTGCATTAAATGGTCTGATTTCTTTATCATCCTGAATATACTTTCCAAGGAATACCCCGATAACAAAGTCAGGAGCACGGCCATATGCAATGCTTATGTTTCCTCCGATCTCAGGGAAATATTTTCTGATCAGGATCATGGTCACATCAAGGATTGCAATAAGGATACACATATTACTGACATCGTGCGTACCTCTTTTCCCCACAAGAGCATAGACAACTGGGAAGACAAGATACATGGCTGTGATAAATCCTATAAACCATAGTGTATCGGTTCCATCAGAGAAAAAAGTATAAAAGGAGATATCTTTTATTGTCTCAATAGTGCCATCAGTCCGGAACACATTATCTCTTATAACCCAGAAAGGAACTGCTACTATCAGGTAAGGAATCACAACCCTGCGTAATCTTCTCTTGTAAAAGTATCCAAGATTATGATTCTTTTCAAAAGAGTAAAAAAGTCCCATTCCTGACAGGATCACAAAGATCTCGACTCCGATACTTCCAATATAATCATGAAAGTTATTAAGAAAACTTACTATAGGAGTCGAGTCCGGATCCAGAATCCCATCATTTATCGCATTACTTATATTTTCTGTATAATGAAAAAATATAAGCTCAAGCATAGAAAGGCCGAATAACTCATTTCTATACTTACTGAACCACCCCAGATGAAAATTGTTTTTATTCATACTAACGTCTGTCGACCTTTGCTATATCTATTGGTGTTACCTTATCAGGCTCGCTTTCCAGTGCGTGTGCCAGAGCATTTGCGGTATCCATTGCTGTGATACAGTAAACTCCTGTCTCGATAGCATTTCTTCTGATCAGGAAACCGTCACGGGTCTTGTCACCATGACCCTCGGTAGGTGTATCTATCACAAGGTCGATCTTGTGTCCCAGGATCAGGTCCATCACATTAGGCGACTCCTGGTTAATCTTGTTAACCCAGAGGGCCTCCACACCGTGCTCGTTCAGGTACTTCGCCGTTGATCTGGTCGCGTATATCTTGTATCCAAGTGCCTTGAAGCGCTTTGCAACCAAGACAGCCTCTGGCTTATCCTTGTCGTTTACAGTCATTATCATCTGCTTGTACTTAGGCAGATCCACTCCTGCCCCGGCGAAGGCCTTGTAGAGTGCCTCGTTAAAGGTCGGAGCTATTCCCAGGCACTCACCGGTACTCTTCATCTCAGGCCCAAGAGAAATCTCGGCACCGCGCAGCTTCTCAAACGAGAACACAGGCATTTTGATAGCCACATAGTCAGCCTCTGGCTGGAGTCCTGGCTTGTACCCCATCTCACGAAGAGTATGACCACACATTACCTTTGCAGCGAGGTCTACGATAGGAATTCCTGTTACCTTGCTGATGTAAGGAACTGTACGTGAGGAACGAGGGTTGACCTCGATCACATAGACCTCGCCATCCATATCGATGAACTGGATATTGATGAGACCTATGACATGAAGCTCCTTTGCTAGCTTTATCGTAGCGTCCTCGATCTTCTTCTTGACCTCATCACCGATAGTCGGAGCAGGATATACAGAGATTGAATCTCCTGAATGGATTCCCGTACGCTCGATATGCTCCATGATACCAGGAATCAGTATATCTTCACCATCACATACGGCATCTACCTCGACCTCTTTACCCTGGAGATACTTATCTACAAGGATCGGGTGCTCCTGGGCGATACGGTTGATGATGCCCATGAACTGCTCGATGTCTTCGTCATTGAATGCAATCTGCATTCCCTGACCACCTAGTACGTATGAAGGACGGACAAGTACAGGATAACCGACCTTATTGGCAACCTTCTTTGCCTCTTCTGCTGTGAATACAGTACCGCCTGAAGCTCTTGGAATACCTGTCTTCTGAAGCACTTCATCGAAGAGCTCACGGTCTTCTGCCCTGTCGACATCCTTTGCATCTGTTCCGTAGATGGTGACTCCCATCTCCATCAGATCCTGGGTGAGCTTAATTGCCGTCTGTCCACCGAACTGGACTACAGCTCCATCCGGCTTCTCCTGACGGACGATATTTTCCACATCCTCTTTTGTAAGAGGCTCAAAGTAAAGCTTATCAGCTATATCGAAATCAGTGGAAACCGTCTCAGGGTTGTTATTTACGATGATGGTCTCGAAACCTTCCTTCTCAAAGGCCCAGGTCGCATGTACCGAGCAGTAATCGAACTCGATACCCTGACCTATACGGATAGGACCGCTTCCGAGGACTAAGACCTTCTTCTTTCCTGAGGTCTCCTCTGCCTCGTTCTCACCACCGCTGTAAACCGAGTAATAATACGGAGTTTCTGCCTTGAACTCAGCTGCACAGGTATCAACCATTCTGTAGGATGCTACTATACCATTATCAAGGCGCATCTTCTTTACTTCGTCCTCTGAGAGCTTGCCATTCAGATTAGCAATAATATAGTCCGGGAACTCGATCCTCTTTGCTTCACGCAGAAGCTCAGGAGTCAGCTCCTCATTCTTGAGTCTCTTCTCTATCTCAGTGATATATGCGATCCTGTCGATAAACCACAGGTCAATCATCGTCACATCATGCATCTTCTGATGAGAGAACTTACGACGGCAGCCCTCTGCTATACGGTAGATACGGCGGTCATCGACTATCTCCATCTCTTTCCAGAGCTCATCATCAGTCCTGTCTGTAAAGTCGTAGCTCATGAGTGAGTCTACATGCTGCTCAAGAGACCTTATGGCCTTCATCAGGGCTCCGCAGAAGTTGTCGCAGATACTCATGACCTCACCGGTAGCCTTCATCTGTGTAGTAAGGGTACGCTTTGCCGTGATGAATTTATCAAACGGCAGACGAGGAATCTTGACCACGCAGTAGTCGAGCATAGGCTCAAATGAAGCATATGTCTTCTTTGTGATGGCATTCTTGATCTCATCGAGATTGTAGCCAAGAGCGATCTTTGCAGCAACCTTTGCTATAGGATATCCTGTTGCCTTTGATGCAAGAGCTGAAGAACGTGATACACGAGGATTTACCTCGATGACACAGTACTCGAATGAATCTGGATTCAGTGCATACTGTACGTTACAGCCGCCTGTGATTCCAAGCTCTGTGATGATATTTAATGCAGATGTACGAAGCATCTGGTAATCTTTATCTGAGAGAGTCTGTGAAGGAGCAACTACGATAGAGTCTCCTGTGTGGACACCGACCGGGTCGATATTTTCCATGTTGCAGACTGTGATACAGTTGCCTGCGGCATCACGCATCACCTCATACTCGATTTCCTTCCAGCCTGCGATACAGCGCTCTACAAGCACTTCATGCACACGGGAGAGACGGAGTCCGTTTTCGAGGATTTCACGAAGCTCAGTCTCATTATGAGCGATACCACCGCCTGAACCGCCAAGGGTATATGCAGGACGAAGAACTACCGGGTATCCGATAGTATTGGTAAATCTGACACCAGCCTCTACATCGTGAACGACCTCTGACGGAGCGACAGGCTCGCCGATCTTTTCCATCGTATCCTTGAATTCCTGTCTGTCCTCGGCCTTCTTGATGGTCTGAGCAGTCGTACCGATAAGACGCACGCCCTGTTCCTTCAGAAATCCCGATTCTTCAAGCTCCATACCGAGGTTCAGTCCAGCCTGACCACCAAGTGTAGGAAGGATTGAATCCGGCTTTTCCTTCTTGATAATTGCCTCAAGTGACTTAATAGTCAGAGGCTCGATATAGACTTCATCTGCTATATCCTTATCAGTCATGATGGTAGCAGGATTCGAGTTCACGAGGCATACCTCTACGCCTTCTTCCTTTAATGATCTGCATGCCTGCGTACCGGCATAGTCAAACTCGGCAGCCTGACCGATGACGATTGGTCCGCTTCCGATCACCATTACCTTCTTAATGCTGTTATCGCGTGGCATTACAGTCCTCCTTCCATCATTCTGATGAATCTGTCAAAAAGAAATGCACTATCCTGTGGGCCCGGACAGGCTTCAGGATGAAACTGCACTGTATAAATATTTTTGCCTGTGTACATGAGACCCTCGTTCGTGCCATCATTTACATTTGTAAAAGATGGAGTAGCGATCTTCGGATCGAGTCCGTCGGTATCCACCACATATCCATGGTTCTGGGAAGAAATATATACTCTTCCTGTAATAGAATCCTTGACAGGATGATTGCCTCCTCTATGGCCGTACTTGAGCTTCTTCGTATCAATGCCATTTGCAAGAGCCATCAGCTGATGTCCAAGGCATATAGCAAAAATAGGAATATCTGTATCGTAAAGCTTCTTTATCTCTCCTATAATAGACGTACAGGTCTTTGGATCTCCAGGCCCATTTGAAAGCATGATTCCATCCGGATTCATGGCAATAATCTCATCAGCTGTAGTAGATGCCGGTACTATTGTCACATCACATCCACGCTCATTTAAGCTCTCACCGATATGTCTCTTGGCTCCGAGATCAAGGAGAACTACCTTCTTGCCCTTTCCTGGCAGATGCTTTCTCTCTTTGCAGGTCACCTGACTTACGACATCACCGACTTCGTATGCCTTTATCCTTTCAAGAATCGGTCCGAGGTCATCATACTTCGTAGTAGAGATCATGCCGTTCATCGTACCCTGATCCCTGAGCTTTTTCGTAAGGCCTCTCGTATCGATACCCTGAATTCCAGGAATATCCTGCTCCACAAGGAAATCATTGAGATTCCCCTTACAGCGGAAATTGCTCGGAACCCTTGCCAGCTCTCTTACTATATATCCACCTACATACGACCGCTCTGACTCTGCATCATCCGTGACACCGTAGTTACCAATCAGCGGATATGTCATTGTAACAGCCTGTCCTGCGTATGACGGATCGGTAAGCACCTCAAGATACCCAGTCATCGAAGTGTTGAACACGACTTCGCTTATGGACTCTCTTGTAGAGCCAATGCTCTCACCTGTGAAAACCGTACCGTCTTCGAGGTAAAGATATGCTTTCATTCTTTTCCTTTCTTGTTCTATAGTTTTTAAGTTATGAGTTGTGAGTTTTTAACTCGTAACTCTCAACTCGTAACTTATCTGAAATAACTTACACCACTCTCAAATATCTTCATATCCAGATTGCCATAGATATTCTTCGATACGCCATCTCCGATTCGCTCGCAGTGGCACATCTTGCCGAGGATTCGTCCATCCTCACTTGTGATTCCTTCGACTGCTCTGTAGGAACCATTGATATTCCACTCAGGATCCATTGAGCAGTTGCCATCAATATCCACATACTGCGTAGCAACCTGCCCGTTTGCGAACAGCCTGTCGAGCCACTCATCATCTGCTACGAATCTTCCTTCACCGTGTGATGCCGGGATTCCGTAGACATTTCCAAGGCCTGCCAGACGCAGCCATGGGCTCTTATTTGATACAACCTTCGTATAGGCAATCTTACTGATATGACGGCCAATAGTATTGTATGTAAGTGTCGGAGAATCCTCCTTCTGCTCAGTCACCTTGCCATATGGTACGAGTCCCAGCTTGATAAGTGCCTGGAAGCCGTTGCATATTCCAAGTACGAGACCATCTCTCTTCGTGATCAGATCCTCGATTGCTTCGGTAATCTTTTCATTTCTGAATGCAGTTGCGAAGAACTTCGCACTTCCCTCAGGCTCGTCACCTGCTGAGAAGCCACCAGGGAACATCACGATCTGTGCGTTATTTATTCCCTTTACGAAGTCATCGACCGAAAGCCTGATATCCTCTGCATTCTGATTCCTGAATACTACTGTATTTGTCGTAGCCCCTGCCTGCTCGAAGGCCTTTGCTGAATCGTACTCGCAGTTAGTGCCCGGGAATACCGGGATGAAGACATTCGGCTTAGCGACCTTATTCTTGCAGACGTAGATATTTTTCTCATCATGAAGCTCTGACTTCACAGGTGTCTTATCATCATCAGCCTTTGACGCAAATACTCCTTCAAGTGGAGCCTTCCATGCATCAAGTGCCTCGCTTACTGCAAATGACACATCATCTATTGCAAACATTCTGTCATCTGTGACTTCACCGATCACACTGTAGAAATCTGAAAGACCGTTATCTGTCATTGCCTGATCGATCGCATCCATATCTTCATCAGGTACCTCGGCAATAATGCAGCATGGATAAGCTTTGAAAGCATTTGTTGGCGAACCACCGTCTACATGAAGCTTCACTCCGAGCTTGTTTCCGAATGCCATCTTTGATATCGCTGCAACAGGTCCATAGCAATCTGTGACATATGCTGAGATGATTGCCTTGCCCTTTATCAGCTTATGAACTGTATCATACAGCTTCATTACCTGTTCATAATCAGGCAGATCATAGAGATCCTTTGCGATCCAGAAATGTACGAGCTTGTCTCCTGCCTTCTTGAGCTCAGGAGTGATGATGTCATGGACATCTGCTGTATCTACTGCAAATGAGCAGAGTGTCGGTGGAACATCGATATCATTGAATGTTCCTGACATTGAATCCTTACCACCGATTGATGGAAGGCCATATCTCATCTGTGCTTCAAATGCACCGAGCAGTGCTGAGAATGGCTGGCTCCATCTCTTAGGATCCTCATTCATTCTGCGGAAATATTCCTGGAATGTAAATCTGATCTTTCTGAAATCACCGCCGGCAGCGACAATCTTTGCCATAGACTCAGTGATAGAATAAATAGCTCCATGATATGGGCTCCACTTCGACAGATATGGATCGAAGCCGTATGCCATCATCGATACTGTATCGCACTTATGATTTCCGACAGGAAGCTTTGCTACCATGCTCTGAGTCTCGGTCAGCTGATACTTTCCTCCGAATGGCATAAATACTGATGCTGCTCCGATTGAACCGTCGAACATCTCGACAAGTCCCTTCTGTGAACATACATTGAGATCTGATAAGGTATCAAGCCATGCTGCCTTCAGATCGTTTCTGTCAAGATCTGCAGCTACCTTGTCTGACGCATATTTCTCGAGATAATCGTCTTCCTTCTTCGGAATCTCAACTGTTACTGCTGTCTCCTGGTGTGCACCGTTCGTATTAAGGAATGCACGTGAGAGATCAACGATGGTCTTTCCTCTCCAGTCGAGGCGGAGTCTAGGCTCTTCTGTTACCTCAGCGACTACGGTTGCCTCGAGATTTTCCTCTCTTGCATATCCCAGGAATTTGTCAACGTCTTTAGGAGATACGACTACTGCCATTCGCTCCTGAGACTCTGAGATAGCAAGCTCTGTTCCGTCAAGTCCTGCGTACTTCTTCGGTACGAGGTCGAGATTTACACGAAGTCCGTCTGCAAGCTCTCCGATTGCTACAGATACACCGCCTGCTCCGAAGTCATTACACTTCTTGATGAGATAAGCAACCTCTTCTCTCTTGAAGAGTCTCTGCAGCTTTCTCTCTGTAGGTGGATTACCCTTCTGGACCTCTGCTCCGCAGAGTGCTGTTGACTTTGTATTGTGTGCCTTTGAAGAACCGGTAGCTCCACCGATTCCGTCACGTCCTGTACGTCCGCCGAGGAGAATGATCTTATCTCCCGGATCTGAATTCAGACGTCTTACTGCGCGTCTTGGAGCGGCTGCTATCACAGCACCAATCTCCATTCTCTTAGCTACATAGTCTGGATGATATATTTCCTTGACATAGCCTGTTGCCAGTCCTATCTGGTTACCATATGAGCTGTAGCCATGAGCAGCCTCACGGACCAGCTTCTTCTGAGGGAGCTTGCCTTCAAGCGTCTCGCTGACAGGTCTTGTAGGATCTGCTGCTCCCGTAATTCTCATTGCCTGATATACATATGTTCTGCCTGAAAGAGGATCTCTGATAGCACCGCCAAGACAGGTTGCTGCGCCACCGAACGGTTCGATCTCAGTCGGGTGATTGTGCGTCTCATTTTTAAAATTGAGAAGCCACTCCTCAGTCTTGCCGTCGACCTCGATAGGAATGATGATAGAGCAGGCATTGATCTCGTCTGACTCCTCCTGATCCTTCAGAAGTCCCTTTTTCTTAAGGATCTTCGCACCTATTGTAGCCAGATCCATCAGACAGACGAACTTGTCATCACGGTCCTTGTAGAGCACCCTGTAATTGTCCAGATACTTATCATAAGAATCCTTGATTGGCTTCTTATAGAATCCGTCCTCGAAATTCACATTGGTAAGCTCCGTGGAAAATGTCGTGTGACGGCAGTGGTCTGACCAGTATGTATCAAGAACCCTGATCTCTGTAATTGTCGGATCCCTGTGCTCATCAGCCCTGAAATAATCCCTGATATGCAAGAAGTCCTTATATGTCATTGCGAGATTCAGTGAATCGTATCTCTTTCTGAAATCCTCATCACTCTCATCGCAGAAGCCGTCGAGAATCTCTACGTCTGCCGGCTCCTCGAAGTTATCTTCAAGAGTTTCCGGCTTCACCTCATCTGTGACCCTTGAATCTACAGGGTTCACACAGTGCTTCTTGATCCTCTCGAAATCATCATCTGAAATATCGCCCTCTATGACATATGTCGTAGCCGTCTTGATGATCGGCTCTGACTCATCATCGAGAAGCTTCATACACTGCTCTGCTGAATCCGCTCTCTGATCGAACTGTCCCGGAAGGAATTCCACAGAAAAAATCCGCCCGGTATAATCAAAGCTCTCTTCATAGACATAATCTACAGGAGGCTCAGAAAATACTGTGCGGACTGCTTTATCAAATACTTCGTCCTTTAGATTCTCCACGTCATAACGAATAAGAACCCTTACCCCGGTAATACCACTGATACCGACGAAATGACGTAACTCATGTGAAAGCTGCTTCGCAGTAACCGCAAAATCAGGCTTCTTTTCTACATATACGCGTCTTACTTTTCCCATGCTTTTTCCTTTCGTAAAAACGGAAACAACAGTCATCAGATGTCAAAAATCTACATCCGTATGATTATAGCACAAAGGGACGTATAATCAAAACGATTTTTTGTATTTTTATGAAAAATCATTCCTCGCCAGTCAGTTCCACAGGAATGTAATCATGACCTACCGCTGGCAGATATTTCTCAAAGACATCCTTTGTGAGCAGCTTGAGCGAAGACGTATTGACACACGGATGACAGCCAAGATACTCCTCTGCAAGTACATCCTTGTCTACCAGAAGCTGCACATTATTATCATGATCATTCATAAGTCCCATGATACTTACCGATCCAGGCTTAATGTCAAGGAACTCCTCCATCTTATCCTCAGGTGCGAAGGAGAGTCTTGCGGAATTGATCTGCTTCGACAGTTCCTTTGTCTTAAAGGGCTTATGCCCCGGCATCATAAGAAGGTAGAACTTAGTCTTCTGCCTGTTGCATAGAAACAGATTCTTGCAGATCAGACAGTCAAGCACTGCGTCTATTACATCGCAAACTTCCATCGTAGTGGCAGGAGCATGATCCGTTCGCTGATACTTTATCCCAAGCGAATCCAGTAGATCATATACTCTTATTTCTTTTTCTTCTCTTCCTCTTGTGTCAGTTGGACGACCGTCATATAAAGTCATTTGATTACCTGTATATATCATTATCTGTCCTCATCAATTCATTGTCTGATGCACCAGATTATACATCACATTGACCTGATAATGCAAAAATCCCCCTGCGGTAATGAAACCACAGGAGGGGAGTCATACTATTACAAATGAAAAGCTGCACTTCACTGCGAGCTTATTCCCTACGTAGGCTTCGCCTTCGGCCATGCCTACATTTGCCTTCATATTCGTAAGCTCTGTCTTTATCGTGAGAACATCTCCCGGACGGACCTGCGACTTGAAGCGGGCATTCTTTATTGAACCGAACATCGGCATTTTGCCCTTGAACTTATCCGATGTAAGGAGAGCACATGCACCACACTGTGCAATCGCCTCAAGTGATAGCACTCCCGGAAATACCGGATAGCCAGGAAAGTGCCCGGCAAATACAGGCTCATTCCTGCTCATCATCCTGACCCCTATCGCCCATTTCTCTGGCTCATAGTCAAGGATCTTATCAACCATTATCATCGGCTGCCTGTGCGGCAGGATCTTCTCGATATCATCACATGTCAGCACATTCGCATTTTCTCTTACATCAAATTCATTCATTCACAAACCTCAAGTTTATCTGCTCATCAGTATACATGCGTTGTGACCGCCGAATCCCAGTGAATCACTCATTCCTACCCTGACATCTGATTTGATGCCTTTCTGCGGAACATAGTCCAGATCACACTCTGGATCTATCTCAGTGAGGTTCGCTGTCGGTGGGATAAAGCCTTCTTCGATAGTCTTCGCGAGGAAGACTGCCTCGACTCCACCTGCTCCTCCGAGGAGATGACCAGTCATCGACTTCGTGGATGAGATCTTAAGAGATGATGCATGATCTCCGAATGCCTTATGGATGGCCTTTGTCTCTACTACATCATTGATATGGGTAGATGTGCCGTGGGCATTGATATAGTCCACATCTGACGGTGCAAGTCCAGCATCCTCTAATGTAAGTGTAAATACATCTGCTGCACCCTCTGCTGACGGATCAGGGGAAGTGATATGGTATGCGTCGCAGTTGGCCCCATAGCCCCTTATCTCGCAGATGATATGAGCTCCACGAGCCCTCGCATGCTCATATTCCTCAAGAACCAGCAGTCCACAGCCTTCGCCCATTACGAATCCACTTCTCTTCACATCGAATGGAACTGAAGCCTGGTTCTGGTCATCAGCCTTTGTCAGGGCTCCCATATTTGAAAATCCGCCCATTGCAAGTGGCGTAATGCAGCTCTCCGTACCGCCGCAGATCATCAGGTCTTCATATCCGTCTCTTATCAGATGAAAGCTGTCACCGACCGCATTAGTGCCGCCTGCACATGCAGCTACTGGGCAGGTAGCCTCACCCTTGAGCCCATATCTGATGGCGACCTGGCCTGCAGCCATATTTCCTATAGACATCGGGATAAAGAAAGGTGAAACTCTCTCGAAACCCTTCTCCAGGCCTCTGATATGCTGTTCCTCAATGGTATTCAGACCACCGATTCCCGAAGAAATATCAGTACCGAATCTCTTTGCATCGATTCCGTCTATCAGCTTCTTATCTTCGTCGATCAGGCCTGCGCTCGTCATAGCTTCATCAGCTGCTGCAATAGCAAACTGTGTGAAACGATCCATGTGGCGGGCATCCTTCTTTGCCATGTATTTAAGCGGGTCAAAGTTTTTTACCTCTCCAGCCAGCTTCACTGAAAAGTCATCAATCTGAAAAGCGGTGATAGGACCGATTCCGACTTTGCCATTCTTTACATTTGAAAAGCTCTCCTCGACAGAAAGCCCACACGGATTGACAGTTCCAAGTCCCGTGACAACTACTCTTCTTCTATCCATCTTATCCTCACATTCCGCCGCTCACTTCAACGACAGCACCAGTAATATACGAAGCTCGCTCATCTGCAAGAGCTGCAGCGATATAAGCAATTTCCTCAGGCCTTCCCATTCTCTTCATAGGGATCTGCGAAAGCAGCGCATCCCTGGCCTTATCAGAAAGCACCTGTGTCATCTCAGTATCAATTGCACCTGGTGCGATGCAGTTTACCGTGATATTTCTTGAAGCGACTTCCTTTGCCAGAGACTTTGAAAAACCGATGATACCGGCCTTTGCAGCAGCATAGTTCGACTGACCGGCATTGCCATAGATCCCACTTACACTTGTGAGATTGATGATGCGGCCGTATCTCTGCTTTATCATCGGCCTTATTACAGCCTTAGACATCAGATAGACACTCTTCAGATCAGCTTCGATCACCTTATCGAAATCCTCTTCCTTCATGGTCATCAGGAGCCCGTCTCTGGTAATTCCCGCATTATTTATAAGAACATCAACTGGTCCTGCCTCTTCAATAATTCTATCTACATCTTCCTGCTTCGACAGGTCGCCTACAACGATCACAGGTTTAAAAGCCTCTGGCCCATCTCCCCTATCACCTATCCCCTTTATCCTATCCCCTAGTTCCTCACACTTCTCCTTATTCTTATGACAGTGAAGAACCAGATTATATCCTCTTTCCGCGAATTCAAGAGCAATAGCCTGACCGATTCCGCCACTTGCCCCTGTGATTAATGCTGTTCTCATAAACTTTCTATGTCCTCTACCGTATTCAGTGTCCTGACCCCTATCCCCTTAATTCCCTTGGCCTTCGCGCACTTCTTCACAAAGCCTGAAAGCGTCTTACCCGGTCCTATCTCGATAAAATCATCAAAACCCTCAGAAAGAAGTGTGTCGATACTTTTCTCCATAAGAACCGGATTCTGCACCTGACGTACAAGCAGATCTATTATCTTATCTTTTTCATTCTCAAACGGACGGACGCCTGCATCATCACCTGTCGTATTGAAGATGATCTGACACTTCGCCGGACTCATCCCGACTGTCGGCAGGAACTCTGCCAGCGCATCACCTGCGCTCTTCATATACGGTGTATGGAAGGGACCACTTACAGCGAGTGGTATCACTCTCTTTGCACCGGCCTCTTTTAAAAGCTCTCCTGCCTTATCTACGCTCTCCTTTTCGCCCGATATCACTATCTGTCCGGGACAGTTAAAATTCGTAGGATAACAGCCGGCTTCCTGACAGGCTTTTCTTATATCATCCTCACTCATTCCGAGAACAGCTGACATTCCCCAGTCACCGCCGGCTCCGGCTTCCTTCATTTTCTTTCCACGGAAGGTCACAGCCTTCATTACATTTTCAGGAGAAAATATACCAGCACCTGCAAGTGCTGAATACTCACCGAGAGAGAGTCCAAGCACTGCCTCAGGGAAAATATTTTTCTCCTCGAGAATCTTCGTCACCCCGACTGCAAAAGCAGCAAGAGCCGGCTGGGTATTCTCTGTATCCAGAAGTGCATCATCCTTATTTTCAAAAATTATATCCTTAAGACCAGGCTTGATGGTATCTGCCATATCGTACACGGCTTTGAAAACCGGATACTTCTCATAGAGATCCTGCCCCATTCCGGTCTGCTGTGCTCCCTGCCCTGCATATAAAAAAGCTGTCTTCATGAGTCCTTCTTTCCTGTACAGATGTCTTCTATTATTGCACGAAGCGGTCTTATCTCTTTTACCTGTCCGGCAGTCTGTCCTGCCATCAGGCTTCCTGTCTTCGTATCTCCTTCAAAAACCGCTCTGCGGAGACTTCCAAGTGTAAACTTCTCAAGCTCTTCAGGAGATGCACCGGCTTTCTCGTTCTGTATATACTCCTTTGTCATGCGGTTCTTAAGTACCCTTACCGGAGTCCCACCGATACGACCGGTGACTACAGCATCCGTTCCCTTTGCCTTTATGACTGCTTTCTTGTAGTTCTCATGGATCGGACATTCCTCTGAGCACAGAAGCACTGTACCTACCTGCACTCCGCAGGCTCCCAGGTCATGAGCTGCCAGAAACTGCCTGTGATCTGCAATACCACCGGCAGCTATTACAGGGATATTTACTGCATCGCATACCTGAGGCACGAGAGTCATAGTAGCCATCTCACCGATGTGTCCACCGCTCTCGCTTCCCTCAGCGATTACCGCATCAGCTCCGTCACGTTCCATAAGGATTGCAAGTGTAGGTGAAGCGACAACAGGGAATACCTTTATTCCTGCTTCCTTCCACTTTTTCATGAAACGCCCCGGATTTCCGGCGCCGGTCGTAAGGAACTTGACACCCTCATCAATTACCAGGTCAGAAAGTGCATCGATATCAGGATGCATGAGCATCAGATTCACTCCGAAAGGCTTATCAGTATTTTCTTTTGCAATGGCGATTTCCTGCTTCATCCGATCAACTGAAAAACCACCCGATGCAATAAGTCCCAGGCCGCCTGCATTTGCAACGGCTGCGGCGAACTTTCCATCGGCTATATTTGCCATTCCACCCTGGATCAGTGGAAACTCTGTCCCTGTCAGATCTCTTAAATCCATAATGTCCTTTCTACCTGTAATGTACTATGCAGCTTCCCCAGGTCAGTCCGCTTCCGAAGCCTGCGAGTAGAAGTGTATCTCCTTCATGCAGCATCCCTTTCTCTTCCATCTCAGCAATGCAGATCGGGATTGAAGCTCCTGAGGTATTTCCGATGCGGTCAATATTGCAATAGAACTTTTCCTTTGGCAGCTTCATTGCCTTTACGACATGATCGATAATTCTCTTATTAGCCTGATGACAGACGAACCAGTCTATATCATCAGATGTAAGTCCTGCCTTCTCAAGCGTAGTATTTATCGAATATGGCAGAATCCTTACCGCAAAACGGAAGACTTCTTTTCCATCCATCCTGATATAGGACTCATCTGATTTGGCTCCGAGGCAGTTTATCGCGAGTGAGCTCTCTGCTCCGAGAACCTGTGCATAGCTGTCATCACAGAGGCTTACTACTACAGATCCGGCTCCGTCTCCGAATAAGATATTTGTACTCCTGTCATCCTTGTCAAGAAGCCTTGACAGCTCCTCGACTCCTGTCACAAGAGCATACGGCTTATCAGGATTTGCTACCAGATATGACCTTGCGATCTCGATCGCATAGGGGAATCCTGAGCAGGCTGCATTCATATCAAAGAACGGAATATCCTTTGGAAGTCCGAGCCTTTCCTGCATCTGCGTCGCCACAGACGGCGTGGAGTAATCACCTGAAAGGGTAGCCACTATCACTGCTCCCAGTTCATCCAGGCTGATTCCGGATTTTTCCAAAGCCTTACGCGCCGCCTCCCTTGCCAGAGAATTCGCTGTCTCGCCATCGGCTGTAAATCTTCTCTCGTGGATGCCCGTTCTTTTCATTATCCACTCATCACTCGTCTCCTCCATCGCTGCGAGGTCGTCATTTGTCACGACCCTCGACGGGAGAGCAAGTCCAGTGGAAATTATCTGAACTGAATTCATATTTATATCTTTCTGAATTTGCGATGTCTGTCAGCCACGATCTCACGCGGCGACATTTTCATAAGTTCCTTCAGGTTCTTATAGATAGCCTTGTCCATCGCATCATATACGCTTACCGGATCTGCCGAAGCTCCGCCTGCCGGTTCAGGAATGATCTCGTCAGCCATTCCGTCCCTGTACATATCATCTGCTGTTAAGTGCATGAGTTTACAGGCTTCTTTTTTCCTCGATGTATCCTTGAAAAGAATGCTGCAGAAGCCTTCCGGACTAAGCACAGAATAAACTGCGTACTGAAGCATCAGCAGACGGTTTGCAACTGAAAGTGCAAGAGCTCCACCGGAATTACCTTCGCCTGTTACTACTGCGATCACCGGTACCTTCAGATGGCTCATCATCGCAAGTGACTTTGCGATTGCCTCACCCTGTCCATGCGCCTCTGCTTCCATTCCCGGATATGCACCCGGAGTATCGATAAAGGTGATGATCGGTCGGTTGAACTTCTCAGCCTGCTCAAACATTCTCATGGCCTTACGGTATCCTTCCGGGGATGGCATTCCAAAATTGCACTTCATATTTTCATCAAGAGTAGCTCCCTTTCTGTGACCAAGCACAGTGACCGGGATCTTGTGATACAGAGCGATCCCGCCGTAGATTGCATCATCATTGTCATAGAGATGATCGCCTCTCTGCTCGAAGAAATCTGTAAAAAGCGCATCGATGAAATCCTTGATATGTGGTCTCTCAGCGAATCTCGCAATATATACGTGATCACAAGGCTCGAGATCACGGCACTGCTCTAACAGGTCGCTTCTGAGTCCCTCTAAATGCTCAAGTTCTTCCTGCTTATCGTAATACTCAAAACCAACAGCCTCACCGTTCATATCAGCGAGAGCCTGCTTTGCCTCAGCTATCTGCTTGTCGGTCTTTGCGACGAGATCCAATACCTTATCTACCATTCTTACCTCCCGTCACCTTGTATCCATGGAGCATCAGAAGCTCTGTAAGCGTGGACTTAAGCTCATCACGTGGAACTATTGCATCTACGAATCCATGCTCATAGAGATATTCTGCTCTCTGGAATCCCTTCGGCAACTTCTTGCCGATCGTCTGCTCTATGACACGAGGCCCTGCAAATCCTATGAGCGCTCCAGGCTCTGCAAGAGTGATGTCACCAAGTGTAGCAAAGGATGCCGTGACACCGCCAGTGGTAGGATGCGTGAGTACACTTATGTACAGACCACCATCCCTTGAGAACTGCTCTACTGCATCGGCTGTCTTTGCCATCTGCCAGAGAGAGAACATTCCTTCCTGCATTCTGGCTCCGCCTGATGCTGAAAAAATAACGAGCGGCAGCTTATGCCTGTCTGCATACTCTATGGCCTTCGTGATCTTCTCACCACAGGCCCTGCTCATCGATCCCATGAAAAATCTGCTGTCAAGAACTATGCAGACGGTCTTTACTCCTGAGATCTTTCCGACAGCCGTAACCGCCGTTTCCTTAAGTCCTGTCTTCTCCTCGGCTTCTTTCAGCTTTTCCTTATATCCTGGGAAATCCAGCGGATCCTCCGATGAAAGACCAGCATTTGCAATCTTCATCGTCCCGCTATCGAAGACTATTGAAAGTCTGTACGGAGCTGAAATATTTTTTAATTTTCCACATACAGGACAGGTGTAATAGTGGCTTTCCCACTGGCTCTTTCTCGAGCGGCGGTGGCAGCCCTTACACATGATAAAAGGATCTTTTTCTGTATCCATTACTCTGCCTTTTTGATAGCGTCAAAAATGTCCTGAACTGTAATGAGCTTCTGTACATCCTCTTTAGGAATCTTCACTCCGCTCTCGTCCTCGATTGACATCTGAAGCTCTACGATAGAAAGTGAATCGGCGCCAAGGTCATCAATAAGCTTTGCCTCCGGCTTCACCTCATCCTTGTCCACATCAAGCTCGTCTGCAATAATCTCCTGTAACTTCTCGAAATCCATCTGGTTCTCCTTTCAAACTATGTCAGTACGATTTAGCTAAGTATGTAATAGCTAAATATAGATTAGCTAAATGTTACTTGACTAAATTGGTTTTTACTATATACTACTACGGAATCAATGTCAAGCACAAAATTTCTTTTGTGTTTTTAACTAAAGAATGATAGAATAAAAACAGTTTTGTAAAATAAGAGAGGAAAATATGTTAGACCTGAAGGAAGTTCTACACAACGTATACGGAAAGCTCAGGCTGCATTTCTATATGCAGGTATATTCCAGGTTTGAAAACAGAGAGGCGACCCTCACGACGGTCGAGACCTTCAGCATGGAAGCCATCACGACACTCGATCACCCTACCGTGGCACAGTTCGCGAAGGCCATGAATATATCTACATCGAATGCAGCATACAGGGTTTCAAGCCTGATAAAGAAGGGGTACCTGAAGAAGATCCAGAGCAAGGATGATCTGCGCACCTTCTATCTCGAGCCTACCCCGAAGTACCAGAAGTATAACCGCATCAATGAGGCCTATATCAAGGTCATTGCCGACAGGGTTAAGAAGCGCCTTTCGCCCGAGGACTATGAGAAATTCACGGAGACGCTTGATATGATAGATAAGGAACTGATGACGGATGTTAGTTTTACAGGGATTGAAAAGAAAGATTCCGGGAGCAGAAAATGATAAATAAAAAAAGAATCGTAGTAAAGGTAGGAACCTCTTCACTCACAAATGAAATCGGAAACCCGAATCTGAAAGCATTCGATAGCTTAGCTCTCGTGCTCTCTGACGTTCACAATATGGGATACGACATAGTGCTCGTATCATCCGGCGCAATCGCAGTAGGTGCGAGCAAGCTGCACCTCAAAGAAAAGCCGACAGAGCTTCGCTACAAGCAGGCCTGCGCTGCTGTCGGACAGTGCTCCAATATGTTCTGGTATGATAAGTTCTTCAGTGAATATAATCAGGAGGTAGCCCAGATTCTCTTCAACGCTGATGATCTGGAGAATGAAGAAAAGAAGGAAAATCTGTCAAATACGATAAATACCCTTCTTGAGATGGGTATCATCCCTATCGTAAATGAAAATGACTCCGTCAGCTACACGGAGATTGATTCCGAAGAGCATCTCTTCAGTGATAATGACAAGCTCTCTGCTATCGTTGCAATCCTCTGCAACGCAGGAAAGCTCGTAATCTTCTCAGATATTGATGGATTTTTCGACAAGGACCCGCGTCTCTATTCTGACGCGAAGCTTATTGACAGAATTGATGAAATAACCGACGATACCTTCCAGCTCGCCGGTGGTGCCGGCTCCCGCCGTGGTACCGGCGGCATGCGCACGAAGCTCGAAGCCGCCCGCCTCGCCACCGCCCAGGGCATCAGCACTATAGTCACAAATGGAGCTCATCCGGATGCACTGTACAGCGTAGTCGCCGGGCGAAAGGTCGGCACACTTTTTAAAGGTTCAAGAAATTGAATCAGATTAAGAATTTGCCATCACCTTTACTGATGCCATAGCATTTCTTACTGGCTTGATTGCCAGAAGTACCAGCGTGATTGCTGCCTCTGCTCCGATATAGATTCCGTTATACACGAGCGAATACAGTGCCGGGCCGAAGAATCCGGTAAAGCCATACTCTGCTGCACTTGAGCTGAAGAATATGACTCCTGACAGGAAGGCAAAGAAATATCTGCCAATCACGCCAAGAATATATCCTTTCACAAGACCGTTCTTCGATTTTGAAAATACTCCTGAAAGTCCGAGTGCTCCGAAAGCCAGAATGTAGTCAACTATCGGCTGCACAGGATTGATGATGTATGGTCCGAGGATGAGCTGAAGCAGGCCATATGCTACTGCTGCCGTGATCCCCATTCTGGTCCCATACCAGTATCCTACAAGTGTCACGAAAAGCATTGAGAAAAGTGTCATTGCACCGCCCATCGGAAACTCGAAGAGCTTGATCATAGATGTCACAGTTCCAAGCGCAATCGCCACTCCTGAGAATGCAATCTGCTTTGCCGTGAACCTTTTCCCTCTCCCTGACAATGCCGCTCCTACGATAAGCAGTGCTAAGATAATAACTACCAGCAGGACATATCCGGCCATATTCGGCACATAATAGTCATCCTGCTTCTGTAAAAAAATAGACATATGATTTCCTTTCTGCAGATTTACTGCCTTACAATTATTTTTCTTTCAGTGCGAACTGCTTTGCCTCGTCTATTTATAAGGTTCTAAGTTCATACTGTCAAACGAATGCGCTGTATTATAGACCGACAGTGTCTGGTCTAATAATTGAAAAAGCATCACTGCTCCGGTTCCTTCACCAAGACTTAAGTCTGCATGGATTGGTGCTGTGAGGCCAAGCTCATGGAGAATCAGTGGAGAGATTTTCTCTCTGCCCTGGTGCGAGGCAAGCATATATTCCCTGGTTAGCGGCACCATTTCTTCTGCCAGTAATGCGGCAGATAAGCTTACTGCTCCGTCTGCTATCATCGGCTTATGAAAAATGGCTCCGCCGATAAAAGCTCCGGTCATCGCCGCGATCTCTGCTCCACCTGCTATACGAAGGAGTTCTGATGGCTTCACATGGTACAGGTCGTATTTCTTTATGGTGTCGTCTATGACCCTTTTCTTAAAAGCCAGACCCTCGTTTGAAAGTCCAGCCCCACGTCCACAGACATCATCAGCGGTCAGATGCAGAAGTGATGCAGTAATAAGCGATGCGCAGGTAGTGTCTGCAATTCCCATCTCTCCGACCGCTATAATATCAGCGTCGGATTCTCTGACAGCATTTGTGCCTGCTTCAAGGCACTTCTCCGCTTCATCAGGCGTCATAGCCGGTTCATTGATAAAGTTCTTCGTTCCTCTAATCACATTTCTATGCATTATATTAAAGGAATGTGTGGCATCCTTTATCCCAACATCTATGCATGACACCTCAGCTCCTGCCACGTCAGCCATTCTATTAACGGAACTTTTTCCTTCTGCAATTTCATCTGCCACCATTGCAGTGACGCTGCTGTCGCTCTGTGAAACTGCTGTCTCAGAAATGCCATTGTCTCCGCAGAAAACAAAAACCTGCTTTTTGTCAAGAGAAATATCTGCACTCCCGGTAATTCCAGCAATCTGCACTACCATATCTTCCATCAGGCCCAGCCCATGCAGTGGATGCGCAATGCTGTCCCATTTTTTTCTGGCCTGCTGCATTGCAGATTCATTAAGAGATGTCATCAGAGAATTGCCTCGAGACAGGTGAACTGTGGCTTCAAGCCCATTTTCTCATAGAAGGCCGCTGCATTGTCATTGCCTTCCCACACATGAAGGGTGATATTGTAGAATCCGTTCTCTTTCGCATACCTCTTCACATGCTCATAGAGAGTGGCTCCAACATGCTGTCCACGGATATTTTCATCGACGCAGAGATCATCGATATATAAAGTCTTCACTCCAGTTCGGATCGTATCTCCGGTTATCTGCTCGAACCACGTCATGCAGTATCCAGCCAGCCTGTCATCGTCATCCACGGCTACAAATATAGGACGACTGTCATCTTTTACTATTTTCTGCAGCTCATCATCCGTATATTTTCTTCCAACATTGAACAGGTCAGGGCGGATATCGTGATGCACCAGATTCACCTGATTCAGGAGCATGTCTATATCAGGAATGTCCTTTTCTTCTGCACGTCTTACAGTGATCATCAGCCTATGCCTCCAAGAATTGCACCAACTATGAGTACTACGAAGCATACAGGTGTGAAGACATATTTTGCAAGCGGATAAAACCATTTGCCAATTGACTTCTTCGTACCCTTATTGACTTGGCCCTCGACTTCTTTTCTGTCACAGAAATAGAAGAAGGTGATTGCCATGAGTCCGGCGCCAAGCGGGCAGCCATAAGTACTCGTGACATCCATCCAGCCTGATACGATTCCCTGAATGAACATGGCGACCACAAGTCCGATTCCGCAGACGATGACGCAGGAGATTTTTCTTCCGAGACGAAGCTTCTCCTGAACAGTTGCTATTGGTGTTTCATAGAGATTGATAAGGGAACTTAAGCCGGCGAAAAATACTGCAACGAAAAATATGATTGCAAAAATTCTTCCGCCCGGCATTCCGTGAAACAGATGCGGCAGATAGATAAACATGAGTCCCGGACCACCCTGGTCGAGCTTTGCTCCGGTAGTAGCCATTGCAGGAATTATGACAAATGATGCAATAATAGCTGCAAGCGTATCAAATACTGCAACCATTCGTGCGGAATAAGGGATACTATCATCTTCACCTAAGTATGAACCATAGATCAGCGTCCCGCTTCCTGCTATCGACAGTGAGAAAAATGCCTGACCCATTGCATAGATCCAGGTATCTGCATCCTTCAGTTCTTCCGGATCTATACGAAAAATATATTTATATCCTTCGATCGCTCCCGGCTGAAAAGCCGTATAGATTGCAAGCCCTACAAACATCGCAAAGAACACCGGCATTATGACCTTATTCGTCTTCTCAATACCTGCGGACACTCCGAATATCAGGATTAGCATTGCAATAAGAAGTGCTATGATAAGCCAGAAATTATTGCCGAATGAAGAAGCGACTGTCCCGAAATCACCTGCATAATCATTGATATCGGATGAAGCAATATCAGCACCGGTGATCATTCCGACCATATACTTCATGATCCAGCTCATGACAACGGTATATCCAATCGCCATTCCCCATGACACAATAGCCGGGAACATTCCGATAGCGTTTCCAGCCTTTTCTCTGCCGAAACGCCTCTTCATGACTGAGCCAGCTGCATCGACCGGACCGCTCCTCGTGGCGCGTCCGAATGCTATTTCTCCAATTACTCCTGTATTTGCCAGAAGCACGACAAAGATCAGATACGGAATCAGGAAGCTGCCGCCGCCATACAGTGAGATACGGGTGGGGAACATCCATATATTTCCCATCCCGACAGCAGATCCTATACAGGCTATAATAAAGCCTCTGTTACTTGTGAAGTTCTCTCTTTTCTTGTTTTCCATAATGATAAAATTTTACCACAAGAGACCTGTATTTGCAAAGAAAAAAATTCAAATTTTTGAATCAGACAGGAGAACCGTCCCCCTGTCTGTTTACCACAATGATTCCGAGTGATACCAGAATCAGTGAGAATAGTGACGCAAGTCTGAATGCCTGTGAATATTCTCCGAGAATTATCGCTGATAACAGTACTCCTATCACAGGATTCATGAATCCATATACAGTAATCTTACTTACCGGGTTGTACTTTAAGAGCAGTCCCCAGATCGTATACGCACATGCCGAGATAAATGCCATGTATGTAAGAAGTGCAATTCCTGCAATGCCTGCTGCCTGGGTATCCAGATGCCCACCTGCTGCCGCTCCACCGATTGCCAGGATCAGACCTCCCACCATGAACTGGTATCCTGAAAGTGCGACCGTATCTTCTGATGCCGACCACATCTTTATAAAAGACGAAGAGAATGCTCCAAGCAGAGCCGATATCAGCACGAATCCTTCTCCCAGAAGCGTGAAGTGAAATGACAGAGTAGCCCCATTAAGCTGAATCAGGATCACCCCAGCGAATCCGAGAATGCATCCTAGTATTTTTCTTATAGTCAGATTCTCTGTCCTGAATATAAGAGCTGCAATAAGTATCGCAAAGAACGTATTAGAAGCTTCAATTACTGAAGAGCTGACCCCGCTTGCATGTGCGAGTCCTATATAGAAAAAGAAATACTGTCCGAATGTCTGGAACATAGAAAGTGCGAGAACCTTCGGGATTCCTTTTACACTTATGGTGAGAAATCTCTTCTGTATCAGACTCCCGGCAATAATAACCATTACCCCTGCAAAGAAGAATCTGATTCCTGCAAAAAGTATCTGAGAAGCAGTATCATCACCAGCCACATCAAACAATGCATATCCTGACTTGATACTTGGAAACGCACTGCCCCAGAGGAAGCAGCAGATAAAAGCAAATAAAATTACAAATGGTGTTTTCGTCAATATAGACCTTTTTTCTGACATAAAAAATGAACTCCTTATCTTTCGATCAGGAGTCCATTATAAATGTTTCAAAGAAATTATTCCACCTATATCCTCCATCCCCTCAGAACTTCAGTTCCACCTTGAACAAGTCCCCATCTATTGTCAGGTGGAACTCCCCTCCCATCAGCTCTGTGAGGTTCTTTGCGATAGAAAGACCGAGTCCTGAGCCTTCGGTGGTACGGGATCTGTCGCCACGCACAAAGCGTTCAGTGAGTTCATCTGCCGTGATATGAAGGCGCTCTAATGAAATATTTCGGAAGATAACAGTCACTTTATTGTCAGATGATTCGATATCGACATAAGCTCTTGTTCCCGGCTGCGCGTATTTTACCATATTCCCAAACAGATTCTGAAATACACGTCCCAGATAGTTCGGATCAGCTTTTATCGTAGTATCATCCTCAAGTCCTGTGACTTCCAGAGTGACGTTCTTCTTAGAAAGCTTTTCCTCATATTCGCCTGCCATCATGGAGAGCATTGTGCCGGCATTTATATCTTCAGGATGCATATCTATCTTACCACTCTCAGCCTTACTTGCATCAATCAGGTCGTTTATCAGCTTCTTTAGCTTGTTGCTCTGCTTCTTAAGTACTGCAAGGTACTCATTTTTCTGCTCATCAGTGGTATCAGTCTTTGACAGAAGGTCCGTGTAATTGATGATTGAGGTGAGTGGCGTCCTGATATCATGTGACACATTAGTGATAAGTTCCGTCTGCATATGTTCCGACTTCATTCTCTCATCAACTGCCTTATCTATAGAATTGCTTATCGAATTCAGATCATCCACAATCTGCTTCTCATCGACAGGCAGTCCTGCACTTCCTACCTCGTAATTCATATTACCTGCGGCAATCTCTGCTGCTGCCTTTTTGATCACAGCGAATCCGCCTGCAAAGTCATTAAGCCTGCCATGCTTTTTTACCTCTTTAGCCACGAACACAATCAACGCAATCAGGATAAAGATTACACTCCTGTATAGGGCTCCATACAGAACCATAAAACCGACGACAACATTTATTACCACATCAGACCAGTATATAATCTTACCTCTCCTGTAAAAATCCTTAACAGTCCGTCTCTTCTCTTCTGCCAGTCTTGATCTTTTTATGCGGTCACTTAGAGAATTATAGAGTCTGTAGATTATAGTTCTTTTTCCTGCGCAACCCGACTTGATATTTACAGCCAGTGAAGTCAGGTAAATCGATGATACTACAAAGAGCAGGTAAATAATGGCAACAAAGATTATAGCTCCGGTCAGATCACAACCTATCATACCAGAAAATGATGTGTCTATAATTATCACAGCCAGAATAATATAGATTACAGTTGCCAGATCGAGTGGAATATTTGAAAAAGCTTTTCTCTCAATGTAATCATTATCCGATATCCTGCGATAATGATCTGTCCTGTCAGGAAAGTCAGGTCTTTCTGTATGGCCTGCTGCTACGATAAACATCACTACGCCCGCTAAGAAAGCTACAATTCCTGCTATTACTAGAACTATTCCAAGAGCAGCTAGTTCCTTCACTCCTGTAACTGCCGGCCATATCCTGCTGAAGAGACTTGACGGATCGTTAAGCTTAGACGGCACATATGATATGACTACATAGTGATCTGACGGATTCTCATTATCACTGACTGCGAGATTACCAGAGTCGTCAATCGACATGAGCCTTCCAGAAATAACTGTCTTATCATTTAACTCTCTTACCTTATCACCATCTATAGATGTTATTGGTTCTCCTACATATGGATTACCATAGGAATCGGTCGCCGGACTTATATCTATATACCATTCGTAATCTTCTTTATTATCAGCATCATACTTTTTAAATTCACTCTCTGCCTTATTCTTTGCTTCAATAAGAGAATAATCATTGCATGAATAATGCACTTTACGAAGTTTATTATTTAATATTTTCCTAAATACAAATTCACAGTCACATATTTTTTCAGGTGCCTCATACCACTTGCGACCAACCTGAGTATAGATGTAAGCACCCTCCTTGTCCGGATACACTCCGATCTTGCCTAAGTAGTCTGGTCCGTCATTTTCGCCCTGTGTGATATAGTCGAGTCCGAGTGCATATGGCCATTCGAGTCTGTCTTCATCAACTGTCAGTCTGTAATAACTATTGGCACCATAAGTATATTCATTAATACTGACCTTTCCATCTACAGAGTCACCCTCGAGTGATCTCTTCACTGTTTCAAGATCAGAATTATCCATATTGGTCTTTCTGATAAGTGAGCTGTCTGTAGTACCATTTAATATATCCTTTTTTATCGCTTCAGCACCAGCTCCGTTGAAAAGCGTATATTTATAATCGTTTGTATCATAATCAAAATCTTTATCCTGCGTCACAAGAGCCATTGAATATTTTTCAATAGCGTTGTCGTAGAACTGATTAGTGATATATGCTCTGCTCTTACCGATATAGCTGCCGAAATACAGACATATTGCGGTTCCGATAACCACCAGCACATATCCTGCGCTCGCAAGCACATACAGTGATGCCTTGACTGACAGCCTTGTGCGCCAGTTCTTTTTTTCTGTTGCCTTATCCATTACTTCCTCCTAACCGATAACCTCTGCCCCAGACCATCACGATATATCTCGGGTCCGAAGGATTTATCTCAATCTTTTCTCTTAGGTGCCTGATATGCACAGCTACTGATGCTTCCTGTCCTGATGGTGTCTCGTGCCATACTTCGCGTATGATATCTTTTGGTGAAAAAACCTTTCCCTGATTCTCCATCAGAAGCCTCATGATATCGTATTCAGTCGGTGTCAGCGACACCTCCTCGCCATCTACCGTGAATTTCTTCGCCCTGTCATCAAGACACAGACCTCCACAATAGATGCAGTCACTCTCTTCCCTTTTGCCACCTATACCACCAAGGATTTTGTACCTTCTCAGTGCACTCCTGACACGTGCCAGAAGCTCAGCAGGATTGAACGGCTTCGTGATATAGTCATCAGCACCGACGTTGAGTCCGACTACCTTGTCCGTATCCTCGGCCTTCGCCGTAAGGAAAATCACCGGTATATTCGACTGCTTTCTCATCTCAGTTATCGTCTGGATCCCATCCATTTCAGGCATCATCACATCTAGAAGTACAAGGTCACACTCACTGTATTTATCTAGTGCCTCATTTCCGTTATAAGCCTTCACCGTCTCATATCCATCACCCTGCAGATAGATGCAGATAGCATTTACAATATCCCTGTCGTCATCAACGACCAGTATCTTACTCATAAAAATCCTTTCAAAAAAAGAACCGCTGCAACTGAACTTTATGCTCATATTGTAGCGGAAAATATATTAAGAAAAAAGAGGGGAAACCTTTAAGGATTTCTTAAGAATGCCAGAAAGAATGTATAGCATCTGTAATATTATCAGGTGTCACATTCACGATATCATCCCATTCTCTTGGAAACAGATTCCTGTAATCAGCTTTTAAATATCTGTCATCCAGAAGCGCTATAACTCCTCTGTCAGTCTCAGTACGGATCAGTCTGCCAGCCGACTGCAGTACTTTATTTATGGCCGGATATAGGTAGGCATAGTCGAATCCTTCGCCATATTTCCTGTCGAAATAGTCACTTAATATCCTCTGCTCGAAGCTCACCTGTGGAAGCGGAACTCCTGCTATGATGACTCCGATGAGACTCTCTCCGGTAAGGTCTACGCCCTCTCCGAATATCCCGCCTGCAATGCAGAATGCGACCATACTCTTTTCTCTTTCAGAAGAGAATTCCTTAAGAAAGGCATCCCTGTCCTCCTCCTTCATCTCAGGAGTCTGCTTTATGATATCAAAATCCGTTTCATCAATCTTCTCACTTATCCTGTCCATTATCGCATAGGAAGGCGTGAAGACCATGTAGTTCCCGAGCTTTGCTGACACAATCCTCCTGATATATGAAGCATACCTTTCGTACATCTCATCCGTTCTTTTCTTATAGACGCTGGTGACTCCGCTGCCTGCGATAATCAGTCTGTTCTCTGATGGGAATGAGCTTTTCGCATAAATGGCATAGGGCTTCTCGATAGTGCATGACAGATTCCTGTAATACCTGAATGGCAGAAGTGTCGCAGAGAAAAGCACAGCAGACCTTGCCATAGACAGCTTCTGCTGAAGCCTCGATGACGGATCAATGCAGTAGAGAGTAATATCGGTATATCTGTCATCTGTATGCACCTTTATCACATAGCTGTCATCAAGCTCCTCATACACCTCCAGGAAAAATGACAGATCAAAATACAGCTCCCGAAGGCTCTCGATCCCCTCATATCTGTTCTTTTCATCGTCAAGGAATTCATCGAGATTCGCCTTTAGTCTCAGAAGTTTTGGCATCAGGATATTCAGATTATCAGCTATAAAGTCATTTTCATGTCCTTGGGCCGTATCCTTAATAGCTCTCTGAACAGAACTGATACGGGATTTTAGTTTTGAAAAAGCTTTTGGAATCGGCTTCTTTGCAGCCGCAATCTCTCCTGTACTAATCTTTGCAGAAAACATCTTTCTGCCACGTTCTGGCAGATTATGAGCCTCATCAATCAGAAATACATAGTTGTCCTTATTCTCGGCTGCGAAAAAGCGTTTCAGATATGCCTTCGGATCGAATACATAGTTGAAATCCCCGACTATATTATCACACCAGTCACAGAGATCGTATTCGAGAAGATATGGACATACCATATTTTTCTCACCGGTCTGCCTTATTACCTCTCTGGAAAAAATATCATGGCTCTGCAGCAGATCATACATAGCATCATTTATCCTGTCGAAATGTCCCTTCGCATATGGACAGCTCTCCGGGTTACATTCCACAGTCTCATTGATGCACATTTTCTCTTTTGCGGTAAGAGCAACCGTCTTTCCGCGATATCCGCCTTTTTCAAAAAGCTCAAAGGCAGACAGAGCATTTCTTGCAGTCATCGTCTTCGCAGTCAGATAGAAAATCTTGTCTGCAAGCCCCTGTCCCATCGCCATGACAGATGGAAACAGCGTAGACAGAGTCTTCCCGGTACCGGTCGGAGCCATAAGGAACAGAAGGCCATTATGCACAATGCTCCTGTACACCGATGACAGGAGGTCAAACTGACCCTCACGATATTCAAATGGGAATTTAAGCTGGTGAATGGATTCAGTTCTTGTATTTGCAAAATAATAGGTAAAGTCCGACCATCTGCGATAGCTTTCAACAAGCCCTGTAAAAAATGATGTCAGTTCTTCTCTCGTATATTTTTTCGTGAATTTTTTTATGACTTCTGTCTCGATATTGCAGTAGGTAACAGTGATATCACATTCATCAAGTCCGTTTGCGCACAGGAAAATAAACCCATAGCATTCTGCCTGGGCCAGATGTAGAGGTTCCGGCTCCTTCTTGAATCTGAGTTCCTGATATGTCCCCTTTATCTCGTCAATTTCTATTTTATTGCTTGTCTTTATATGTGGGAAAAAACCTTTTTCAAAAGTGTACTTTTCAAGTCCCTCGTATGCAGCAGGCTCCTTGTTCTTCTGCATCTTCTCACTGTAGATCACACCGTCAGCCCTGCCCTGCACCACAAGGTCATAATCACCCATGTCGATGCGGACCACAAGCTCTACCTCAGCATGATAATCGTTGCCTGAACTCTTCTGTATCTTCTTGTGGATCCTGCTGCCAGCCTGCATTGACTCAAGCGTATCGCGGACTTCCATCCCCTCTGTGATATCCCCGCTTCGCAGGATAAACTCTGCCAGGCGTCTGACTGAAATTCTGATCTGTGGCTTCTCTGTACTCATATCTACAGATTATACCACAATTACAGATTGGAGAAATCCAATATTATTGCATAAAATCGAACAGATTTTTTCGAAAAAGTGTTTGACAAATGTCTGTTCAGGTGATATACTTCATTTATCGAACAGACATTCCAAATGTCTGTTGTGAACAGATTTTTAAAGCTGACATCGAACAAGGAGGCACCGTTATGAAGAATACGAGAAGGAATTATACTCACAGACATATATCAAGGGCTGCAGTCAGACACAGACAGCTTCTTTACAGGAGGATGCTCATATCTGCTATTATCATTACTGCCATTTTTACTCTTGTTTTCTCTATATGCACCATGTCCACAAGAGCCGCTTCTTCTGTTGAGAAGGAGAAGCATTATGAGAGCGTTCTCCTTACAGAGGGAGATACTCTTACGACTCTTTCATCAGAGTACAGAGACGATGATGAGCAGACATACGACGAATTCGTGTCAGATGTCTGCTCTGCCAATGACCTTTCTGATCCTGATACCATCCACGAGGGATGCTATCTTCTTATACCTGTATATTCTATCCGCAGGTGATTCTTATCCATATATGAGAACAGACCGGCATCTCTGCCGGCCTGTGTCTTAGTAGATATTTCTTTTACAGATTTGTAGCCTTATCTATCTGATCAGCTATGCTTTCTATCAGTGCGCTTCCTGTCAGATCGGAGTCGGCGCTTTCCAGTTTTTTATACTTATCATAGCCAGCGAGATCAGCTTTTCCTGATACCAGTGCTATGATTCCTGCTTTATACAGAGCTGTCAGTACTGGTACCGTGGCTTCACTGTCACTGATCAGCAGTATATGCTTGCCGTTGCCGAGGAGTTTCTTTTCGACCTTCTGCGCATCACTATCACTCAGATTCTCTGAGGCATCAGCAAGCACGAATGCTGCCGGTGTCTGTCCGAGAAGCTGTGCCCTGATCTCAGGTGTCACATCACCATCAAGGACTGACTTCGAATCAAGTACCTTTTCAACTACTCCGCAGGCGCTTGTCATATATGAGATCCTGTCGATCAGGATCATTTCACCCAGTGTCTTGTGTTTATCAAATTCATCTACGACTATTTTCTCAGTGAATGCGACTATGACTCTTGCAATCTCATTCTTCTTAAGAGTCTCAGCCGGCTTATGTTCACCTGTATTGACATCTACCTTATAGAGGATATCCGTCACGAGTCCCGGTATCTGACGGGTTCCGAGCTTCACAAAGAAGTTCTTTCCCTTAGTGAGGTCTTCATCATCCATCCACAGCATTGATACTTCTACCCTGTCTGACAGAGGCAGCTTCGTGTCCCTTGCTATTACTGAGCCTCTTGATACATCTATCTCCCTGTCGAGAGTCAGTGTCACCGGAGCACCGATTGATGCACTGTCACTCTCCTTTGCAGCCTTGAGAATGCCCTTTACCCTTGCCTTCTCGAGACTTGGATATACAGTGATCTCATCGCCTACTGACACCTTACCGGCTTCGATCCCTCCCTCGAATCCACGGAACGTATGATCAGGACGGCAGACACGCTGAACCGGCATATAGAAGCCCTCTTCATTCTCACCATGATCTATCTGTACATTCTCGAGATAGTCAAGGAGTACAGGTCCATCATACCATGGCATCTTGTCCGATTTCTTCGTGACATTATCACCCTCAGTAGCTGATACAGGGATAGCGATCACATGAGCCAGCCCCAGCTCATCACTGAGCTCCTTAAGAGACTGCTTTATCTCATTGAAGCGTTCTTCACTGTAATCGACGAGATCCATCTTATTGACTGCGAAGACGAAGTATCTGATACCCATCAGCTCCGCTATACGGCTGTGTCTCCTGGTCTGTACGAGCACTCCCTGTGAAGCATCTACGAGGATTACGGCCAGATCTGCAAATGAAGCACCTACAGCCATATTTCTCGTATATTCCTCATGTCCCGGAGTATCTGCCACGATGAAGCTTCTCTTATCTGTCGTGAAGTATCTGTAGGCTACATCTATTGTGATTCCCTGTTCTCTCTCCTCGGTGAGACCATCGAGAAGAAGTGAATAGTCTATCTTTCCGCCACGGCTTCCGACCTTGGAGTCGAGCTCGAGCGCCTTCTCCTGATCTGCATAGAGAAGCTTCGAGTCATAGAGGATATGTCCTATCAGGGTAGACTTTCCATCGTCTACCGATCCACAGGTTATAAATTTAAGTAAGTCATTCATAGTATTATTAACCTTCCTGGCAAGCACATTGACAACTGAATATCAATGCACCTTAGAAGTATCCCTCCTTCTTTCTTCTCTCCATGCTTCCTACACCCTCATGATCGATCACACGACTGGTACGCTCGGACTCTACTGCTCCAAGCGTCTCATCTATGATCTCATCAAGTGTTGTCGCATCTGATTCGAATCCTCCTGTGAGTGGATAGCATCCCAGGGTTCTGAAACGGATCTTCTTCATCATCGGCTTCTCACCTGGCTTCAGACGCATTCTGTCATCGTCTACCATGATCAGATTCCCGTCTCTTTCCACACACGGTCTCACTGCTGCAAAGTACAGAGGTACGATATCTATATTCTCTCTCTTGATATACTGCCAGATGTCCTTCTCCGTCCAGTTCGACAGAGGGAATACCCTGATGCTCTCTCCCTTGTGGATCATCGTATTATACAGCTTCCACATTTCTGGTCTCTGATTCTTCGGATCCCAGGCCTGGGCAGCATTCCTGAACGAAAGAATTCTCTCCTTTGCTCTTGACTGCTCCTCATCACGTCTTCCGCCACCAAAGGCCGCCGTGAATCCATACTTGGTCAGAGCCTGCTTCAGAGCCTGTGTCTTCATGATGTCGGTATATGAGGCTCCGTTATCGAAAGGATTGATTCCCTTCCTTCGTCCTTCCTCATTGGTATATACCAGCATATTGAGACCATATTTCTTCGCTGTCTCGTCACGGAACTTTATCATTTCCCTGAACTTCCAGGTAGTATCAATGTGAAGGAACGGAAATGGCGGCTTCTCAGGATAGAAAGCCTTGAGAGCCAGATGCAGCATTACAGATGAATCCTTTCCGATCGAATACAGCATTACAGGCTTCTCGCATTCCGCTGCGACTTCCCTGATTATATAAATGGCTTCTGCCTCCAGAGAGTCCAGATGTGATGTTTCGCTCATTAGAACAAGCTCCTTTCGCTTAAGTAATCATTACCCCTTATTTCCTATCGGGTTACTATGTTAATGTAGCACATACTACTACGATTGTCAATACATAATAAAGGTTTTTTATATACTGTTATCATAAATTGTTATATCAGTACATCCCTGTGCTAATATTTATTTGACTGTGTCCTGTCGGTATCCACAAACAGCTTCTGTCCTTCTGGTGATTCGAAGATCCAGTGTAGAACATTGCCTACCGGTTTCACTATCATTGTGGTGCCATCTCCGCCTATATCAGCTCCGAGGTACATACTGATCGCATTGAGCGGGCAGATCTTGAGACATGTAGCGCATCCCCAGCAGTCTCTTACATCACGGATATATGCCTTTCGATTTTCATCCATCGCGAAGAGATTGCCCGGACATTCATCCATGCAGCGTCTGCATCCTATGCATTTTTTAGGATTTATCTTAATACTCATATATCTGCCTCCAGTCACTGTACGGCCTGCGCCACAGGCTCTTTATCTTTTCTGATCTTCCTGTACTTTATCTTTATTTCTCCATCCTTATATACAGAGTTTACGAATACATTCCTGTACTTCTCGCTCTTCTCCGGATGATCAGAATTGGAATTAAATACAGGCCAGCGTGTCTCCTTGCGTGCTTTCAGGTGGGCTATCAGTACCCTGCATACGATAAGGCGCTCACGAAGCTCATAGATCTTCATCAGATCATAGTCATTCTTAGCCTTCAGAGTATCTGAAAGCCTCATGACTACCTGTATCTTCTGATCCGCAAGCTCGAGTCCTGCTTCATTGAACCTGTAGTATGTGGATATTCCTCCTGCATACTGATCCATGATCTTCTGCATGGTCTCTTCCAGATCATCGGTTGAATATCCGATCCCATCATTATCAAAGAACCTGTCATACTGCTTTACTATTTCCGCGACATCCTCATCGAAGTTCTTCGGATGTGGCATACGGTTCTTTGTATTATCCTTCATGAACTGAAGGATTCCCTCTGCCGCTATCTCACCCTCTGCCAGCGCACCCGTCACATATTTCTGAGGGGCGCCTCCTGCAATGTCTCCGGCTGCGTACAGTGCCTTTATCGTAGTGCTCCTGTCTTCCTTCACCCAGTAGCCGCTTCCGGTATGTCCTCCGACCACGTATGGTTCACTACCCTCGATCTCCACATTTTCCTCTGAAGGGAATTTACCTGACATCCATTTGAGAGTCTGCTGCGGGGCCATATTAAGATACGCCTTTATCAGGTCATCATCAGTCTCCTGGGATATGCCTTCTGTCTTCAGATAGCACGGGCCATTTCCCTTCATGTTCTCTGCTACAGAGGCATATACCCGCTCTGATGTGGTATTGCCGTATTTTCCCTGATATTCCTCTCCCTTTGCATTCAGCTGTGGAGAACCCACGCCTGAGGCAATTGTACCTGTAGGGGCGATTGTATCCTTGCATCTTAATGCCACGAACCTCATCTCGAAGGTTGTCATCTCAGCACCTGCCCTGATTCCCATTGCAAGACCGGCTCCTGTATTGAATGGAGGATACCACATCTTATGCCTTGAGAAGCCCGGATTATTCGGTCTGTACATACCGGCGGCTCCGCCAGTTGCTATAAGCGTGGCCTCAGCATATATCTCTACAGCCTCCCTTGTATCTACCATGAAGCCGACAGCTCCATAGACGCGGTTATCCCTTATGATGAAGTCTGTGATATTTACATGGTTTATTACCTCGACCAACGGACATTCCTCAACCTGCTTTGCGAGAATAGGCTTTATATTTTCTCCGTTAATCTTGATATTTCTCCAGCCGCGGGTTGCATAATGTCCCAGCCTGTCCTTAAGTATCGGAAGTCCGGCCTCTTCAAGCTCTCTTGTCACATGATTGAATCTCCTGCTGATAGACAGAAGCAGGTCTTCTCTTGCCACTCCGTCCGCATCATTCATTGCATAGTCCACATAGTCCTGAGGCGTATGACCTCTTGAAATATATGCATTCAGCGCATTGACTCCGCTTGCGAGACATCCGCTCCTAATGATATTTGCCTTTTCTGCAATGATGACTCTCAGTCCGCTTTCCTTAAGCCTGATGGCTGCCGCACATCCGGCTGTTCCTCCACCGATGATCAGCACATCGGTTGTGAATACCTTCAGATTCATACGAATACCTTTCATTTCAACACATTTCTTCATGGGATATCAGATGACTACTGAATCATCGTAGAGAGCTTCATTCTTCAGATGATATACCTTATCCTCGGTCGTCACGAATATCTGATATATGAAGATATGTACCTTTTCTCCTATCTCTACCTGACCGGCCTCTAAAGGTCTGTTCACGGTGAGAAGAGAACCCCTGACCCAGACCTTTATCTCCATGTGGCTTCCACGGAACAGGATTGAATCCACAATCCCCTCTTCTGATGAATTAGGGAACTGTTCCACCTCACCCATTCTTGTCAGATGCAGGAATTCAGGTCTGATGACAGCCGTGCAGGCACCATGTATATCCTCAAAGTGACTGAAAATATGGTAATCAGGGATTACCGTTGCATTTCCTACAAATGAAGCGGTAAAGGCGGTGTCCGGATGCTGGTATATCTCCACCGGTGTACCCGACTGTTCTACCCTGCCATGATCAAGTATGATGATCTGATCTGCTACCTCTATGGCCTCATCCTGGTCATGAGTCACGAATATGCTTGTGATTCCAAGCTTCTCTATCATCTCCTTGAGCCAGGTCCTGAGCTCCACTCTTACCTTCGCATCGATGGCTGCAAATGGCTCATCAAGCAGCAGAAGCTTTGGTCTCGGAGCAATCGCTCTTGCAAAGGCCACTCTCTGTCTCTGTCCACCTGATAGCTGGGACGGGTATCTTTTTTCCATTCCCTTAAGACCTACGAGTTCTATCAGCTCGCTGACCCTCTGACTGATCTTCTCATTCGGTACCTTCTGCACAGAGAGTCCGAACGCTATATTATCCTCTACTGTCATATAGGAGAACAGCGCATAGTTCTGGAACACAAAGCCGATCCCACGTTTACTGGCAGGAATGTCATTTACGACGGTACCATCTATAGTGATGGTTCCGCTATCCGGCGACTCCAGTCCCGCTATCATACGGAGAATAGTAGTCTTTCCGCTTCCGGATGGCCCGAGCAGACCGGTCAGTTTTCCTTTCTCTATAGAGAATGATACATGATCCGATGCCTTATAATCACCGAAGCTTTTATTTACATCATCCAAAGTCACATACATATTTTACAGACCTTTCGTGAATATGATCTCAGGCAGTTGCCTTCTGCATCCTGCTTATCTTCCTTTTGCTGACATACTGAAGCACCAGTCGGAGTATCAGAAGGGCGATAGAAAGCATTACAAGTATCGACGAAACTGCAAATGCCTCTGTAGTATTGAACTCGTTGAAGAGTATCTCCACATGCAGTGGAAGTGTATTGGTCAGTCCTCTCAGATGTCCGCTGATGACGGACACAGCTCCGAATTCACCCATTGCTCTCGATGCTGAGAGGATCATGCCATATATAAATGGCCATTTGATCGAAGGAAAAGTAATTTTCGTAAAGATCGTCCATCCGCTCGCTCCCATCATCGCAGCAGCCTCTTCCTCTTCTGTTCCTCTTGCTTCAAGAACCGGCACTATCTCACGAAATACCATAGGAAGCGTGACAAATACGGTCACGATGATAATTCCCGGAACAGCAAATATTACATCGATTCCTACCTTGTCAAGCAGAGGATAGATGAATCCCTGTCTTCCGAACAGGAGCAGAAATATCATACCGCAGATAACAGGCGATATCGTCACCGGAATATCAATGATACTCTTTATTATCTTCTTCCCGGGGAACGAATACCTGGTCACTGCCCATGCTGCCATCAGTCCGAATACAGAGGTGCATATCACCGATGCTATAGTAGCTCGCAGCGTAAGCGACAGTGCCTTCAGCGTATATTTATCTGTAATAGAAGCGATATAGTATTTAAAGCCCTTCGCAAATGAACCGGCCACAACCATTCCAAGAGGCATGATAACCATAATGAATAGGAAAAATGCTGCTATTATGATCAGCACCCATTTGAGGATTCCGTCATTCTTTTTCTGCTCCATTATGACACACCTCCCTTTATCTTTGTATTATACGAAGCCACAATATTCGATATCATAAGGATCAGGAATGAAATGAAAAGCATCACGAATGCTATCGCACTCGCCTCGCTGTAGCTGAATTCCTGGAGCTTACTCATGATGATCAGTGGTACGATCTCAGTCTTATATGGCATATTTCCGGCTATGAATACCACGCTTCCGTACTCACCGAGACACCTGCCGAATGCAAGTGCCGCACCAGAAAACACTGCCGGTTCTATCTCAGGAAAAATAACCTTCCTGAAGGTCTTAAGCCTCGAGGCACCCATAGAGCTGGCCGCTTCCTCGATCGATGGATCAAGATTCTGAAGCACCGGCTGTACAGAGCGAATTACATACGGAATACTCACAAAGGTAAGCGCTATAACTATTCCGAATCTTGAATACGCTACCGGAATGCCGAAGTGATGAAAAAATCTCCCCAGCACTCCGTTCTCACGATACAATGCCGTAAGTGAAATACCTGCCACTGCCGTTGGGAGTGCAAATGGAATCTCAATAAGTCCGTCCATCAGCTTCTTGCCAGGAAAATCATATCTTACCAGCACAAATGCTATGAGGATTCCCATTACTGTATTTATCAGCGTGGCTATAAATGCAGTAGATATGCTTATCCAGAAGCTTGTAAGAACCCTCCTGGTAAATATAACCCCGAAGAATTCCTTTGGCGACAGCTTCAGGGTATAAATGACTATATATGAAAGCGGGAGTATCACCAGAAGACCCAGCATTGCTACTGTGATACCGAAGGTAAGTCCGAATCCCGGTATGATTTTTTTTGAAGTGCTTCTTTCCATATATACCTTCTACAATCTCTTTCCTTTTCTACTCATATATCTGATCAAATATGCCGCCATCAGCGAAATGCTTCTTCGTGACCTTATCCCATCCTCCGAAATCATCGATTGTCACCATTTCAAGATCTGTCGGGAACTGCTTCGAATGCTCCTTGAGAACAGCTGTATCGGAAGGCCGGTAATAATTTTTCGCGCAGATCTCCTGAGCCTCTTTATCATACAGATCCTTAAGATATGCCTCAGCGACCTTCCTCGTGCCATGACTCTTCACCACTGAATCCACTACACTTACAGGCGTTTCGGCCTTGATACTCACGGACGGATATATTAGCTCATAATCCTTCCCATCATTCTGCAGGGTGAGATAAGCCTCATTCTCCCAGCATATCAGCACATCTCCCTGACCATTTTCTGTAAAAGAGGTTGTCGATGCACGGGCTCCTGAATCCAGCACCGATACATTCCTGTATAGCTTCCTCATGAATTCTCTGGCCTGCGACTCATCATTGTCATATTTTTTCAGTGCATACGCATACGCAGCCAGATAATTCCATCTGGCGCCACCTGAGGTCTTGGGATTGGGTGTCACTACTGATACATCAGATCTCGTCAGATCGTCCCAGTCCTTAATATTCTTCGGATTCCCCTTACGAACCAGAAGAACTATCGTCGAATAATATGGACAGCTGTTATCCGGCAGTCTACTCTGCCAGTCAGAAGCGATAAGTCCGCTCCAGGCTACTGAATTCGTATCAGCTGCAAGTGCCAGCGTCACAACATCAGCCTTCAGGCCATTAGCAACCTCAAGGGCCTGCTTCCCGCTTCCACCATGAGACTGGATGACATCCACGGTCTGTCCCGTCGCCTTCTTCCATTTCTTTGCAAAATAGCTGTTGTATGCCTCATACAGTTCTCTCGTAGGGTCATAGGAGACATTGATAAGCGTCACCCTCTTCGCCGTGGTATTTCCTTCTGCATCCCTGTTCAGGCCGCATCCGGTAATAATTACAGCTGAAAGAAGTATAAAAGATAAAACAGTCAGTAATCTCTTTTTCATTATTCCTTTAATTCCTATAGAATAACTATGTTTAACTTAAGGAATAATCTATCACTTTAACGTGTTGATGTCAACAGCTTCAAGAAATAAATTATAATGTACTAAAAAAATTTTTTGTAGCAGGAAATTCAGAACAAATTTTTCGAAAAAGTGTTTGAAATCTTATGTTCGATATGGTATAATCCTGATAAGCAATAAGACATGATACTTGTAACGAAGACAGTTCCTGACAGGAGGTAAACTATTATGAGTTATGGAAAGATCACACTGAAGCAGCAGGAGATTCTCGATTTCATCAAGAGCGAGATTCTGAATAAGGGCTATCCGCCATCAGTACGTGAGATCTGCGAGGCAGTAGATCTGAAGTCCACATCATCAGTATTTTCACATCTGAATACTCTCGAGAAGAATGGCTATATCAGAAGAGACCCTACGAAGCCTCGTGCCATTGAGATCCTCGATGACAATTTCAATCTCACCCGTCGCGAGGTGACCAATATCCCGGTGATCGGAAGTGTTGCAGCCGGCCAGCCGCTTCTCGCAGTACAGAATATCGAAGCATACTTCCCTATACCGGCTGAGTACGTCCCGAATAAGGAGAGCTTCATGCTCAGAGTGAAGGGTGAGTCAATGATCAATGCAGGCATCCTCGATGGAGATACCATCATGGTATCGAGATGCAATACCGCTGAGAATGGAGATATGGTAGTGGCGCTTGTAGATGATTCTGCTACAGTGAAGACCTTCTACAAGGAGAAGGATCATATCCGCCTGCAGCCTGAGAATGACAATATGGATCCGATCATCGTTCCTGACTGCCAGATCTTAGGCAGGGTATTCGGAGTTCTCCGTCTGTTCACGAACGGACGCCACTAATTCATGCACAGTGATATGACCCTCACTGTCATACGCCCCCGGAGAGCCGTGAGTGTTCACGGTTCTCTTTTTTATCTATTACTCTATAAAAAGACAGGTCTCTTACCTGCCCAAGGATAAAGAAACCTGTCACTACTATATAGTCCTGAATTATTTCAACTCCGATTATCCGAAATCATAATTCAATTTTCTTACCATCCTTCCAGATCCTTTCGAGATCATAGAAGGCTCTGTCCTCTCTGGTGAAGAGATGTACTATCACATCGCCATAGTCCAGTAGTATCCATGTAGAGCCACTCTTACCCTCTACATTCTTCGGGCTGATCTGATATTCCTTATACAGCCTCTCCTCTGTTTCATCCTTCATCGCAGTCAGCTGATTGATATTTGAAGCACTTGCCACCACGAAGTAATCAGCAACGACACTCACTCCTGATATATCGAGAATATCGATATCCTCTCCCTTCTTATCCTCAAGAACTGCCTTAATAGTTCTTACAACGTCAATTGTATTTATCATTTCAATTTCCTTATAATAATATTTTAACGGTTATCACTTTCAACTCTCAACTCATAACTCACAACTTCTTATAATACTCATACGTCCTGTACGTAGTCTCATCTATATCCTTACCTGTCTCCTTCAGGTAATCGATAGTATCTGATAGTATCATCTGTATTGCCAGATGGAAGTCCTTAAATGCTGCCTGCCTTATCTCTGTAAGCCTCTTCGCCTTATCACGGTTCGGCTCAATATAGTCTGCAGTAAAAATGATCTCATCGAGAAGGCTCATCCCCGGCATTCCGGTCGTATGAACAGTGATCGCATGAAGGATATCCTCATCCTCTATCCCATACTCATGCCGTGCGAGATATGCACCGGCCTTCGCATGTAGCAATTGTGGGCTTCTGCGCTCGGCATCTGTAATATCGATTTTTTTCTTTTCGCAGAAGGTGAGAAGCTCATCAGGAGACATATATTTCGCACAGTCATGCAGAAGTCCTGCAATAAAGGCCACATCCATCGGATACCCATGTGCCATAGCCAGTGAGGCAGCAGTATATGCCACTCCTATTGTGTGCGTATATCTCGAGGGCTTTAGCTTCTTCTCAAGCTTCTTTGTGATATCTGCTTTTATCCTTGGAAAATCACTTGACTCAATATCCATTTTAGGTGACAATTCTATCCCTCCATCAGAATATAATCTGTGTTCCTCGATATATGACATTACACTCTTCGGGAGCATGTATGACAGCTTCTCTCTGTTACCAGGCAGATCATACCGGATCATATTCCGGATCTCGGTTGATGATATATCCATGTATTCAGTGTCAAGAAGCGCTGTCTGAGCCCCATATCTCTGTCGAAGGTCTTCACAGACAATCTTTATATCTCTGTTTTCTTCTTCATGGCGTACTGCAACAGCGAGAATCACGGCCTGTGCTATAAGCTCCGGATGAACCCAGGTAGGAAACATATCCAGAGAATCCTCACCAATTATGAAATACAGCTCATCAGAAGGATGTTCTTTCCTGATCTGCGGCAGGGTGATATAACTATAGCTGCGGCCATCAGTCCGGAGTTCCCTGGCAATGACCTTCATATATGAAATGCCATTGATCGCAGTCTCGCACATTTCTATTCTCTGATATCTCGTGACCTCATCATCCTGATCCTTGTGTGGAGGAATACCATCCGGCATGATCCACACCTCATCAAGCCCGAGCTGCCTGTACGCCTCCGCTGCTATATACAGATGTCCATTGTGTATAGGATTAAATGTACCTCCCAGAATTCCAATCCTGCTCATTTCGGAAGCTCGATCACAGGCTTCTTTGCCGGCCTGTACAGCACAATTTTTCTTCCGATGACTCTGATAACAGTAGACTTAGTCCTGCCAGCAAGGGTATCAGCAACATTTGCAGGCGTGTCCATGCAGTTCTTCAGCACTGAAACCTTGATCAGCTCTCTTTTCTCAAGAGCCTCATCAATTGCATCTACAATTTCAGGTGTGACTTCGCTTTTTCCGACTTGGAAAATAGGCTGCATTTTTGCAGCCATTCCTGCCAGATAGGCCCTCTGTTTGTTCTTTAAATCAAAACTCATAACTCGTAACTCTCAACTCACTTATAATATTCGAATTCAAGGTCATAGACCTTTACTGTGTCGCCATCCTGAATACCCATCTCTTCAAGTCTCTTCAGGATGCCCTGCTCCTTAAGGAATTTCTGGAAAAAGGCAAAGCCTTTCTCCGAGTCAAGATTCGTAAATCCAAGCATTTTCTCAACCCTTGGACCGGTAATCTCGTATTCACCGTCCTTATTGACCTCGATATTGAAGCTGTCGTCCTCCTTGAAGAATTCATCAGGATTGAAGTTAGACTGATACACTAGCTTTTCATCCTTGTATTCATCCAGCTTCCTTGCTACCTCTCCCATGAGTTCCTTCACTCCCTGCCCGGAGACAGCTGATATCAGGAATGTCTTCCTGTGAAAGGTATTCTCGACCCTCTGCCTGAGTTCCTCTGCATCATCAGGTCTGGTATCAGCCTTATTCATGGCAATTAGTATCGGCTTATCAAGAAGCTCCTTCTTATAAGCTGCCATCTCGAGATTAATTGCCTTGATATCCTCAATAGGATCAGGCCTCTCGGCTCCTGATATATCTACCATATGGATGAGTACCTTACATCTCTCGATATGACGCAGAAACTCAAGACCCAGGCCTACACCCTCAGAGGCACCCTCTATAATTCCCGGAATATCAGCCATCACGAAGCTTCCTCCACCAGGCATATCTACTACGCCAAGTATGGGATTAAGCGTCGTGAATGGATAGTCGGCAATCTCCGGCTTTGCATTTGACAGCCTCGACAGAAGTGTTGACTTGCCGGCATTCGGATATCCGACAAGACCTACATCAGCAAGAAGCTTCAGCTCAAGGATCACCTCCAGGCTCCTGGCTTCACCGCCTGGTTTCGCGTACTTTGGAGCCTGCATGGTAGAGGTCGCGAAATGCATATTTCCAATTCCGCCTTTACCACCCTTCAGCACGATGACCCGCTTATTGTCACCACTCATGTCACAGATTACCTGACCGGTCTCAGCTTCCTTTATTACAGTGCCTTCTGGTACCTTCAGGACTAAGTCCTGACCATCCCTGCCGTGACACTTTTTCTTGCCGCCCTCTTCACCATTGGTCGCTGCAAATTTTCTTCTCTGACGATAATCTGACAGATTGTTCATCTGATCCGAAACCTCGAAAATGATGTCTCCGCCTCTGCCTCCATCTCCTCCGTCAGGTCCGCCGGCCGGCACGAATTTCTCACGTCTGAAGCTGACATGTCCGTTTCCGCCCTTCCCTGACTGGATGATTATCCTCGCACGATCTGCAAACATAACGCACCTCTTAACAGAAAAATAAAAGCCTGATCTCACTATACAGCAGGATCAGGCCAAAAGTCTCTAAAGAAAAATTACTCGGCTACAGGATATACGCTTGCAACCTTCTTGTCTCTGCCCTTACGCTCGAAACGAAGAACTCCGTCAACTGTAGCGAAGAGGGTATCATCTCCACCCTTCATTACATTGGTTCCCGGATGAATCCTGGTACCACGCTGTCTGTAGAGAATATTGCCGGCCTTAACAAACTGACCATCAGCTCTCTTGGCACCTAATCTCTTTGACTCAGAATCACGACCGTTCTTGGTTGATCCCATTCCTTTTTTATGAGCGAAAAACTGAAGATTTAACTCTAACATCCTTATTCCTCCTTGTACTCGATGGAAAGATATTTCTTTCCATACTGATTTTCAATCTGTCTCAGTCCTAAAACCATTGAATCAAGAAGCACCTGGGCCTTCTCCTCTGTTCCTTCAGGAAATACAGCGGTGAGATATCCTCCGTCCTCCTTCGTGGTCACTGAAACCATAGTAGGAGTAAGCATATCTATACTATTCACTGTATTGATGATGAGGACTGAAGCAGCCGCACATACGATATCCTTGCCGTATGCATCAAATCCTGCATGTCCTTCTGATTCAAAGCCTCTGTAGCTTCCGTTACCGGACCTTATTATCCTGACCTTTACCATCAGGCATTGATCTTCTCGATCTTTACCTCTGTGTATGACTGACGGTGACCGTTCTTCTTGTGATAGCCTGTCTTTGGCTTATACTTGTAAACGATGACCTTCTTGGCTCTTGCTTCCTTTACTACTGAAGCATCTACTGAAGCACCGCTCACTGTCGGATCTCCGACCTTTACATCATCTCCGCCTACGAGAAGTACCTGATCGAATGTGACCTTGTCTCCCTCAGACTTGCCGAGCTTCTCGACTCTGATAACGTCTCCCTCGGAAACCTTGTACTGCTTTCCACCTGTTGCGATTATTGCGTACATTATTACCTCCTGTACTGAAACTATGTGTTTCCTCCGCCAGTTCCGGCGCTGTCATTTTGACAGACTTCACCTACCTCACTGGGCGTCAACGCTAGATATAGTACCATAATTCAGATGACCTGTCAAGGTCTGATTTACTGATGGAAAAAGTTTTTCTCTTGTCATCTCCAATAGCCCCAGCCTCGTGAAACCCTCAATAGAAGTTCTTGCAAAATCCCTGTCAGCGTATGCTCTCATCAGGGAGCAGATGGCATCCTTCTCATCGTCGCTATGCATCTTCATGAAATCTATGACTATGATACCTGACAGATTCCGAAGTCTTATCTCCTCCATTATTGTAGTCGCAGCCTCTTTATTCACAGTAAATGGCTGGCATCTTTTGGATTTCGCACTGTTTACATCGATGACCGTCAGAGCCTCAGTCTGCTCTATCACGATATTACCGCCTGACTTCAGCCAGACAGTCTTTTTTAACAGATTATCAGAAATTGTCCTGATACGGTATAAATCAAGTAAGGACAGACCATCATCATTGTATAATTCTCCGTACTCTCCCAGACTATCACAGATATTTCTGTCCGATGTCCTTATCCTCGTGACCTTCAGATGATTCCTGGCAAAGGGAAATGCAGATAGAAGCCTGTTCAGCAGATCATCATCCTGCCATACAAGCGTTGGTTCCGTGTGATTTTTTCCATTTGAAAAAATTTCATCCATCTCTGCTGATGATGAATCTATCCTTTTCTGAAGCTCATCAGGCTCAATGCCTGCTGCAGCCGTTCTTATCAGAAGAGATTTATCCCTACACTTTATATCTGAAAACTTCTCCTTCGTTTTTGCCTGAAGCCTCTTTGAAAAGCTGACCTCATTCCCCGGCTTCTCCATGATAAAGTACGGTGTCTTTATCGATATCGAAAGCTTACCCTCGGGTTCCTTCGTCTTTATCGCATCCTTTTCTATCTGCACCAGGATCAGATCACCGACCGAGAAATTTTTCTTAAAGCTCTGCTTCTTCACATAAAAAGGATTCCGACAGTCCTTGTCGCGAACGAATACATGTCCATCCGGGATAGTCAGAAAAACTCCCACGTTCTGTACCCGCTTCTCAATCCGTGCCACATAGACATTTCCTGCAACTGACTTTTCTTCTGTAGCAAAATATCTGATGTACAGAAGCTTCCTGTCATCCTGCCTGAAGCATGCAAGCACCATAAATCTCTTATTATTCAGTTCATAATGGTCATAGACCAGAAAGCATCCGGTATCATTCATGCATCAAGCTCTCCCAGAGAAACAGGGCTTTCGTCCTTTTCTCCATACATATCAAGCCTGTGAACCCCTATAGTAAAATAATCCTCTGCACCGGTCGGATTGAATACCGCATTCATCAGAAGCTCTGGCTTCAGGTTATCAGAGCTTGCTGCATTTACCTTCATATATACAGCCGGATCATTATCTCCGAGCCTGAATCCATTATGCTTCCAGTCCGGCAGATAATGATCTCTTTTCTCTATAGGAAAAGACTTCAGAACCTCAATCTCATATATCAGCGGCAGCAGATCCACCTGCCTCTCGCTCTTCTTGGTCTTCTTCGTCACAACCAGTGAAGTCGCGTTCTTTATTTTCTCATCTATCTGCTTCTTCATGAATTCATAATCCGTATTCATGTCAGGACTTATCCTTTTGAAATACACCAGATATGATGCTGCCTTAAGCTCTGCCATTGCCTTCTTCGTGTCATGCCTCTCTGTCACCGACAGTATTTCCACGCCCTCTGTCATCTGCTCATTCAGCCTGTTCTGAATCTCTTCACATGGCAGATCTGACTCCAGTGAAAAATCCATATACTCACCCTCGCTCGTGATTCCTACCCCGAGCGGTGAAGCAAATGACATGACCGGATGCGGTGAAAATCCCTTTGAAAAAGAGATAGGAAGACCGCTTCTTCTCAATGCTTTCTGGAAATATCTCATCAGGTCCAGATGACCGACATATTTAATTGGTCCGTATTTACTAAATCTAACGCGTATATCCATATTATCTCATGCATACTCCGGTCCTGTACTGAGTACAGCCACATCCGGAACATTTCTCACGGCAGTTCGGTGTCACTACCTGCTCACCGACTGCACGCTTCCATTCATTCTCAAGGAAACGTCTGCTGATTCCTGTATCAATAAAATCCCACGGCAGGACTTCTGAGAGGTCACGTTCTCTTATAGTGTAGAAATCAGGATCCACATCACAGGCCCTGAATGCCTCATCCCACATCTCTGGCTTGAAATACTCATTCCATGCGTCAAAGAAACAGCCATGATCGTATGCGTATTCTATCACATCAGCTACTTTTCTGTCTCCTCTGGCAAAGATTCCCTCGAGCACCGTGGTCTTCGCCTCATGCCACTGGTATGACAGGCACTTGTGATTCGGCTCATCCTTCATCCTGTGATTGACTACCTTTGCACGACGCAGGTATTCGTCAGGTGTGCACATTGTCGCCCACTGAAGCGGTGTAAAGGGCTTTGGAACAAAGAATGAAGTAGATATCGTGATCTGGCATCTGCCCCCTCTTGTAGACTTGTCTGAGAGCGTATCGTAATAGAGATGTGCAATGTCCTGAGCCAGGTCAGGAATTGCCTCCATGTCCGCCTCGGTCTCTGTAGGAAGTCCAAGCATAAAGTACAGCTTCACCTTCTTCCAGCCCCCAAGGAATGCATCTCTTGCACCATTCATGATATCATCCACGGTCAGTCCCTTATTGATGACATCTCTCATCCTCTGGCTCCCGGCCTCCGGTGCGAATGTCAGGGAACTCTTCTTCACGTCCTGCACCTTGCTCATCACATCGAGAGAAAATGCATCGATACGAAGCGACGGCAGAGTGATATTTATTTTTCTCCTCTCACACTCGCTGATCAGGAAATCAATAAACTCCGGCAGCTGCTCATAATCACTTGTGGATAGAGAACTCAGAGAAATCTCATCATATCCGGTATTCTCAAGCATCTCTACCGCATATTTCTTCAGCACCTCAAGAGACTTCTGTCTGCACGGGCGGTAAACCATTCCGGCCTGGCAGAATCTGCATCCTCTGATGCAGCCACGCATGACCTCAAGCACTACCCTGTCCTGAGTCGCGCGGACATAGGGTATGATAGGCCTCGAAGGATACGGAGCATTGTCCATATCTGTATCAACCTGTCTTTTTATTACAGCTGGGACATCATCATATAATGGATAAAATTTCTGAATTGTACCATCATCGTTATATTCCACATCATATAACGATGGCACATAAATACCAGGTATCTGCGCAGCTTTCCTCAAAAAACTCTTTCTGGAACAGGTTCCATTTTTCTTCATTGAAATATAGAGATCAAAAAGAGTATTATACTCATTTTCACCTTCACCTATATAGAACAGATCGAAAAAAGGTGCTATAGGTTCCGGATTGTAGGCACAAGGACCACCACCAATCACAATAGGATCGTCATCGCTTCTGTCCGTAGAACGAAAAGGAATGCCTGAAAGATCAAGAACCTGAAGGATATTCGTATAGCACATCTCATACTGGAGCGTAATCCCCAGAAAATCAAATTCATGCACAGGGTCCTGTGATTCAAGCGCAAAGAGCGGAATATTTTTTTCCTTCATTATCGCATGCAGATCAGGCCACGGCGAATAGACTCTCTCACACCATACATCACTTCTGCGGTTGAACATTTCATAGAGGATCTGAATCCCCAGATGACTCATCCCGATCTCATAAACGTCAGGAAAACAAAAGGCAAATCGCAGATCAACCTGCGACTTGTCTTTCATCGTCGAATTTATTTCATTACCGATATACCTGCCAGGCTCCTCAATGCTCATAAGCACGTCATCAGTCAGCATCAGCTTTCTATAACTCATAACTCACAACTCGAAACTCATAACTCATCTCTGAGACAACTCCCTCGTGATCTCTTCCCAGGTAATGCCCTTGTCGATCATCAGGAACATCAGATGGTAGATCAGATCGGTGATCTCATGGATTGCCTCGGTATCTCCGGTATTCTTGCCGGCGATAATTACCTCTGCTGCTTCCTCACCGATCTTCTGCAGTACCTCATCCATACCGCCCCTGAACAGCTGCTTCGCATACGTCTCATCCGGTGAGTCTTTCTGCTCCTTGATGAGATTGTAGGTATTCTCAAAAATACGAAGCGGACTACGCTCTATATATTCCTTCTTGATGATCTCATTGAAAAAACATGATGGAGCTCCGGTATGGCAGGCAATGCCTCCAACCTGGCTTATCTTCGCAAGTATAGTATCGTAATCGCAATCGGCCGTAAGGCTCTTTACATACTGTATATGTCCGCTCGTAAGGCCCTTGGTCCATAGCTCCTGACGGGATCTGCTCCAGTATGTCATCTTCCCAAGACGGATAGTAGTATTGAATGCTTCCTCATTCATATATGCAAGCATATACACCTGCCCCGTCTGATAATCCTGTGCTATGACAGGCACGAGACCGTCGCTGTTTACCTTGAGATCTGACCACTGCAGCTTAGGATTGAAATTGTCCATCACTATGCCTCTGTCAGCGAGGTCTGATTTCAGCTGCATTATATCAGTATCGTCATCGTCAATGAACTTGCCATACAGTCCGCGGATGGACTCTGACCTCAGAATCTCTGTGATCCTGTCCAGATCGTAGTCATCCTGCTTCAGGATATACGGAATATCCGTGATATTTTCAAGGCCCTTCACGAGGTCAGGATTCATAAGCACTAGCTCGTGTACACAGTTCCTGATAAAATCTCTGGTCTTGAATGCGAAGTTTACCGTATCAACAGATACGAGAATCTTTTCCTTGCCAAAACGCTTTGCAGCCTTCTGCACCAGATCAATTGTCTCAGGCTTGCCTCCGTTCAGAGCCACTTCTGTGCAACCGGCAAAGAAGAAAAGCTTGATATCATCCTCACGCTTGATATTCCCGGCACCAACGGTCTTTATATCGATATTCCTGTTGACATTCCTGATGGCGACCAGATTCGTCATATGCTCTGACTCATCATTTGACAGATCTACAAGAAAAATTTTATCAACTCCGCTGTCATTGTATGACTTTGCCAGACCTACAAGATCCTGCGCCTCTGCATTATCATCCTTTGACCTTACTGCTCTTCCATTCCTGATATATATGGTTGCAATAATACTCTTGTGTTCCATTACAGACTCCCTTTTGTAGAAAGCACGCCCTTTATCCTGTCATCCTTACTGACTGCTTCCTTCAGCGCCCTTCCGAACGCCTTGAACGTAGCCTCGATCACATGATGCGAATTCTCACCATGAAGCTCATCTATGTGCAGTGTCATCATTGATGAATAGGAAATCGCGTAGAAAAATTCCTTTACCATCTCTGTATCAAAATCACCGACACGGTCATTCTTAAACTCCTCATTGAATACCAGATACGGGCGACCGCTCAGATCTATCACACAGCGGATCAGCGACTCATCCATAGGAAGAAGTGAAGAACCGAAGCGCACGATTCCTTCCTTGTCACCAAGAGCTTCCTTGATTGCTGTACCAAGTGCGATCCCACAGTCCTCAATCGTGTGATGGCAGTCTACCTCGAGATCACCCCTGCACTTAAGTGTCAGATCAAAAAAGCCGTGTCTTGCAAAGCCTGAAAGCATATGATCAAAAAAGCCGATGCCGGTATCTATCTCATATTTTCCTGTCCCATCGAGATCAATAGTAACATCGATGTCAGTCTCTTTAGTTTTTCTCTTTATGGTAGCAGTTCTGCTCATAATATCTCCTGTCATCGCTAACGCCAGGCTTCGTCTCTGTGCTTTCGGCGTCAAAACGAACCCTTATTGAGTTCGCATGTGCTGTAAGCTTTTCGCACTCAGCGAAATCCTCGATATCCTCAGCTATTTCCTTAAGTGCCTCTCTTGAGTATGATATCACACTTGACTTCTTGATGAAATCATCTACGCACAAAGCTGAGAAAAACTTTGCTGTACCATTTGTAGGAAGCACATGGTTCGGTCCTGCAAAATAATCTCCGAGAGGCTCTGATGACCAGGTACCAAGGAAAATAGCTCCGGCATTCCTGATCTTTGTCATATCAAGGAACGGATCAGCAGTCACGATCTCAAGATGCTCTGATGCTATCTGATTGACAGCCGCAATAGCATCCTCCTTGCTGTCAGCAACGAAGAGGTGTCCGTAGTTATCAAGTGACTTTCTGATGATCTCCTCACGTGACAGCTTTGGCAGATAACCCTCAATCTCTTTTCCTACATCTTCTGCGAGCTTCTGGCTCGTTGTAATAAGAATGGCAGATGCCATCTCATCATGCTCTGCCTGCGAAAGAAGATCTGCGGCCACGTAGTGAGCATTTGCAGTCTCATCCGCAAGTACAAGGATCTCTGAAGGTCCTGCAATAGAATCAATGCTTACGTATCCGAATACAGCCTTCTTTGCAAGGGCTACATAGATATTTCCAGGTCCTACGATCTTATCAACCTTCGGTAGGGACTCAGTACCAAATGCCATTGCAGCTATAGCCTGTGCACCACCAACCTTGTAGATCTCATCAGCACCGGCTTCATTGGCAGCAACAAGAGTTGACGGATAAACCTTTCCATCAGGTCCTGGAGGAGTGCACATCACGATTCTTGGAACGCCGGCAACCTTTGCAGGAACTATATTCATAAGAACCGATGATGGATAAACAGCCTTGCCACCCGGCACATAAACTCCGGCGATAGCAATCGGAGTCACCTTCTGTCCGAGGAAGATGCCCTTCTCGTCAGTCGTAAACCAGCTGTTCTGCTTCTGCTTCTCATGAAAAGCTCTTATATTCTTGAGAGACTTCCTGATCACAGTCAGGAGCTTCTCATCAACCTTAGAATAAGCTTCGTCAATCTCCTCTTTGGTTACACGGATATTCTGAGGATTCAGGTCGACCTTATCGAACTTCTTCTCAAGCTCAAAAACAGCCTTGTCACCGTTCTCCCTGACATTTCCTATGATCTCATTAACACTTGCCTCATACTTGCCATAGCTTATAGGACTTCTCTTTAGCAGCTTTTCCAACAGAGTATTAATGTTATCCTCATTCAATTTTTCTGTTTGCATTTTATCTCCTTTACTAAGGTCTTGGCATCACAGGAGTTGCGAGAGGTAATAGCGTGACGCCGGTGCTTAGCGGCTGTCCTTTAGCCGCTTATGCACCGCTGCGTCTAAGCATTAGCGAGAGCGTGCCTCGAGCAACTCACTGTGTATGACAAGACCGTAACTTAGTTGTTAATTTCCTTCTGTAAACTATTTACAATCTCAGTAATGCGAGCGTTCTTCATCTTCATCGAGACCTGATTGACAACAACTCTCGCTGAAAGCGGAACAACCTCTTCAAGAACCACAAGTCCATTCTCTCTGAGTGTCGATCCAGTCTCTACTATATCACAAATGACCTCAGATAGTCCAACAATCGGGGCCAGTTCTATAGATCCGTTCAGCTTGATTATCTCGACTGTCTGGTGCTTCTGATTGTAAAAATAGTTCTTTGCAATCCTCGGATACTTCGTGGCTACCCTGATGAAGTGTGAAGAGTCAAGCAGCTTCCTTGCCTCTTCAGGTCCTGCAATGCACATCCTGCACTTTCCAAATCCCAGATCAAGAACCTCGTAGATATTCCTGTTCTCTTCAAGAATTGTATCCTCTCCGACAATTCCTATATCTGCCGAACCGTATTCCACATATGTCGGCACATCAGGTCCCTTGGACAGGAAGTATCTGATGTTCTCCTTTTCGTTTGTGAAAATAAGCTTTCTCGTGTCAGGGTCATGAATCTCTTCGACGCCCAGACCAATATTATCAAAGAGGGCCATAGCCTTCTTTGCCAGGCGGCCTTTTCCAAGAGCGACCGTTATCATCTCATCATTAGAGCTCATCTTTCGCCTCCGATCTCCATAATTGTATATGCTGCGTACTTGATACAGAGCTTGTCATGATGATCTCTGTCATTGTATGAATGAAGCAGTACCCTGTTGCCGGCCTTTCTGAGTGAATCGGCCTTCTTGATAGCTTCCTTGACATTATCCTTCGGGTACAGAAGAAGAATCTTCGCATTCTCAACCGGCAGCTCGATTTTCTGTCTATCGATTGCAAGCATCAGCTCATTTATAAGTATTGCAAATCCGATAGCCGGTCTGTCTGCTCCGAAGTGTCCCAGGAGATTGTCATAGCGTCCTCCGGTCACAATCGGCTTGCCGCTTCCGAATGTATATCCTGCGAAAATAATTCCTGTATAATACTTGAGGCTTCTCACAAGTCCCAGATCGAAGCTTACATAGTCTTCAACACCGTATGCGCTTAAGAGCTCGTTCATCTCATACAGATGAGAAAGTGCTCCATATATCTTCGGATATGCCTTTGCCATCTCAAGTGAATCCTTCCACTCGTCAGGATTCATGAAAATCTTGGACAGGAGTCCGAACAGAGAGATCAGATCCTTGTCAATATTCTTATGTGAAAGGTATTCTGAGAGTCCGAAGAAATTTTTATTCGACACAAAGTCATGCACATCATTCTCTTCTTCATCAGAGAATCCTGCTGCCTCTATGAGTCCATTGAATATATCTGCATGTCCTATGCTGATCTGGAAATCCTTGAGTCCGCATGACAGGAAACCATTTACGATGATGGAAATGATCTCAGCATCTGATTCAATCGAAGAATCCCCGATCAGCTCAGCACCGACCTGAGTCTGCTCACTCATCTCGCCGCGGAGGGAGTGATGATTCTGGAACACCTTGCCCTCATAGCAGAGCCTGATTGTCTCCTTTGTATCCGAAAAGTATCTCGCCGTGACTCTCGCAATCGACGGTGTGAAATCCGGTCTCAATGCAAGTGTATTCCCATCCCTGTCAAAGAAACGGAACAGATCTCTCTCAGAAGTAGAGCCAAGTGATTCGCTGTAAGTATCGAGGAACTCAAACATTGGAGTCTCTATCTGGTCATATCCATATGAAAATAAGAGAGACGTCAGTGCCTTCTTCACATAGTTTTTCTTCTGGCACTCATCACCAAGTATGTCTCTCACGCCCTCTGGCGTATGCAGCAGACTGTTCATCTTTATCTCCTTTACTACGTTATTGCTTTACCATAGTAACGTATTAGTATGCTGATGTCAACCTCTTTTTCCCAGATCCTTATTGATCATGTCAAGATATGGCAGAAAATAGCCGTTTGAAGAACTGAAGAAAAACTCATCATCAAGCTCCTCAATCCTCACACTCTTGCGGCCTCCGCTCCTGCCGCGGTTCCAGAAATGAAGTGCTTCTTCAAACCGCATATAATAATATATCTCACGATGGCTGAAATATATCAGAAAAAAGGATATCCCATCCTGCTTCTCGAAATCCTCCATGAATGTCATCTGATGCTCATGGATATTGTGCATTGGAAATGAATCAACGTTGCACTCCTTTGCATCGAAGCAGACAGGGATTCCCTGTACAGCACCAATATAATCAATGGTACTTTTCTTATCAAAATAGGCAAGGGTGATATGTCTGGTAGCCTTGTCGATATCTATCGGTGTGATAGGTGTCGGTATCTTCTGGATCAGAGCCAGGCCGTCCTGCCTCAGCACATCATTTGTATGATTGACACATTCCTCTAATGAGGAACCACGGAGTCCCCGTGAATTAAAGGTGGGCATTTATAAACCTCGTAAAATTATCCGGAACCGGATCAGTGATAAGTCCTATCTCAGGTATCTCAACAGAATACGCATGCAGATACATGATCCCTCTGCCATGACCATACTTCGGATCACCCACAACCGGATGACCAAGTGCTGACAGCTGCGCCCTGATCTGATGCTTCCTTCCTGTATGAAGGATGACCCGAAGCAGGGTGAATCCAACGAGCCTTCTCTCAGGTATGAATTCAGTGATTATCCTCTTCGAGCCGGGTACCTCATTACTGAAAACCCTTACCTGATTACCTTCGATCTCCTTCAGATACGCGGTCACAGTCCTGTCCCCTGGAAAATCACCCTCGCAGATACACTTGTACGTCTTGATGACCCTTCTCTCACGGATCTCCTCTGTAAGAGCACGGACTCCCTGATAGGTCTTTCCAGCAAGCACTATCCCGCTAGTATTCCTGTCAAGCCTGTTCACAATCGATGGAGTAAAATCAGGTAATAATTTCTTCCTCTGCGCAAGGTATGAGATAATCCTGGCATTCACACAGTCACCACCGGCCCTGTCTGACTGCGACAGAAGCCCTGCTGGCTTATGGACTGCGATCACATCATTATCCTCATAGAGAACCGTGAGTGGCCTCGCATCCGCAATGGTCACAGCCTCCCTCCTGGAAAATTTATCAAAGGTATCATCTGAGAAAAATATCTTTATCTCATCCCCGGCACTCAGCAGTTCATTTCCCTGAGCCTTGCGACCGTTTAATACTATATTCTTCTTGCGGAGCATCTTGTAGATAAATCCCATTGAAGCATTCGGGAGAATTCCTGATAAATATTTATTCAGCCGTTCCTTTGAAAACCGCTCGTCAACTACTATCTGCTTCATCCCATGAGTTCCCGGTAATCACTTATAATCAGGTGGCAGAGCTCCTGCTTCTCATCAAGATATGCCCTGGAATAGTCATCATCAAACGCTATTGGTGTCATCCCCGCCTCATGCGCCGCAGTAAGTCCTGCAGGCAGATCCTCAAATACGATACAGTCATGCGGAGTCGCACCAAGCATATTCGAAGCCGTAAGATAGCCCTCAGGGTCAGGCTTCCCGTGTGACACATCCTCTGAAGTCACTATGGCGCCGAAATAATCCTCTACATCATTTGCCCTGAGAGCCGCTTCACAGAGGACTCTTGAATTGCTGGTCACTACTGCCATCCGGATTCCCTTTCTCCTAAGGAAATAGAGAAATTCTTCAGCACCCGGCTGCAGTCTCACATCCTCCTCATAATGATGCAGTGCCATATTATTCCAGATATCGATGAGCTCATCCTCTGAATCAGGCAGATTGAACCTTTTCTTGAAATATACCGCATCCTCTGACATTGACAGCCCGTCAATATCAGCCTTAAGACCTTCTGGTACCTCAAAGCCCCTGTCATTCAGGAACTCCTTATCTATCTGAGGCCACATCCACATGGAATCCACCAGGGTTCCGTCCAGGTCGAAAAGCACTGCCTCTATATTGTCTGGAAATATCAGTTTTTCCTTCTCTTTTCTCTTCATAAAATAAAAACAGGACTGTGAAATAATAGATCCTTGCGATTATTTCACAGCCCTTTATACTCGTAATTACTGCTCGTTATCCTCTTTATCTGACTCTGCCGGAGTCTCCTTCTCTGGCTGTGGCCGGGCCTCTGGTTCACTGGATTCTTCAGGAGCAAGTGACTTCGATAACTGGGAACGGTTGACATTTATCGTATCGAGATAACCCTTCATAGTGTTCAGATAATTGCCAATCCTCGTCTGAGTCGTATTGATCGTGGATGAGAGGACATCGCCAATGCCCTTCATCAGATCATCCGAATACTTGAGCGAAGAAAGCCTTATATTATTTGCATCCTCAGTGGCCCTTGTCAGGATCTCATCAGCATTCTTCTGGGCGATCCCCACTACCTCATTAGCCTTGGCGTACGCCTGCTGCATGATCTCATTCTCGCTCATCATCTGATTCGACTTGGCCTTGGCCTCTGCAATTATCGCATCAGCCTGCTTATTGGCCTGGTCAAGGATTGCATCCTTATTCTTCAGCACCCTCTGGTACTGCTTTATCTCGACAGGAGTCCTGCTTCTGAGTTCCTCAAGAAGGCTCTCGAGCTGATCCTTGTCAACCGTTATCTTGCCGCTTGAAAAAACTGTCGGCTTGCATTCTTCTATGAAATCTTCAATGCTGTCAATGATGTCTTCGATCTCACTAGCCATAGTCAGCTCTCCTTACTGTACTTTGCAAGCACCTTCGGAACTATTTCCTTCGGTACAAATTTGCTAATGTCAGCGCCATAAGACGCAAACTCCTTTACTATTGTAGACGAAAGGTAGGAATATTTCAATGATGTTGTGAGAAAAACCGTATCAATTTCCGGATTCTCCACTCTGTTCGTCTGAGCGATCTGAAGCTCGTATTCGAAATCCGTCACGGCCCGAAGTCCCCTTATCACTACGGTTGCACCGACTGCATCCGCATAATCGACTGTCAGCCCGTCAAAGGAATCCACACTGACATTCGGAATATTCCCAGTGACTTCCTTTATCATCTCAACTCTTTCATCAACCGTAAAGAGAGATTTCTTCGCGCTGTTATTAAGCACTGCAACTATCAGCTTATCAAACATTGCTGCAGAACGCTTTATTATATCAAGGTGTCCGAATGTCACCGGGTCAAAGCTCCCCGGATATATCGCTACTCTCATTTTTTCTCCAGAAAGACATGCTCATTTGTCTTGTACTGCTTTACTCTTGCTATGGCAAACTGAGTATCCTCCAAAAATGAAAGATCTCTGTCCTTTGACATCTCCATTATGATGATTCCACCATCTGCTAAGAGATCATTGTCAGCAATGCTCTTTAATACTTCTCCCTCATTGTGCAGGGAATACGGAGGATCCATGAATATAATATCGTAAGGTCCCTCATTCCGTGTCTGGAACAGCGCTGATGGTATCTGTCTCTGGATAAATGTAGCCTTGTCTGTAAACTTTGTCTTCGTGAGATTGGCTCTGATACATCCAGCGCACTGCTTGTCATTGTCGATAAGCACTGCATGCCTTGCCCCGCGGCTCAGAGCCTCAATTCCCATCTGTCCGCTGCCTGCGAACAGATCCAGGAATCTGCTTCCCGGAACTCTCATCTGAATAATATTGAAAAGAGTCTCCTTGATCCGGTCCTGTGTAGGACGGGTATCTTCTCCCTCAGGTGTCATAAGCGGCACGCTTCTGGCGGTTCCGGCTATAACTCTCATATAAGTCTCCTTTATTTTATAATAAGGGTAATCCCGAGACGACAGGCCTCTATGCACGCCTTGCGTCTCACCTTATTCCTATCTCCTGAGAAAATATACTTTCTCGTAACAGTCGTATCCCTGTATGATGCTCCTATATACACAAGTCCTACAGGCTGTGAGGATGTGCCTCCTCCCGGTCCGGCAATTCCTGTCACAGAAAGTGCAAGGTCTGCTCCGCTTACCCTTCTGGCTCCCTCTGCCATCTCAGCTGCCACCTCGTGGCTGTACACCGTATGCTCTGAAATGGTCTCTTCCTTCACCCCGAGGATCTTTTCCTTTGCCTCATTCGAATAGGTGACATAAGCTTCCTTCATACAGTCACTCATCCCAGGTGTATCAGCGAGGCACGAAGCTATCATTCCGGCTGTAGCGGACTCGGCTGTGGTGACCCTTATCCCCTTCTTTATCAGAAGTGAGGCAAGAGCATCAGCGGTAAGCATTATTTCTGCTCCTTAAGTACATTTCTGTTCTTTAACAGATAGTCGATAAGAGATACAACAGTGAGGATCACTGCTATATACATGAGCAGGGTCTCAAGCACCTCGAAGAACAGTGCAAATGGTGCTACCCTGATCTTCAGGATCATCACAATAACCATTGCCATCTGGAATACTGTCTTGAACTTACCCCAGTAGCTGGCAGCTATTACAACTCCATTGTCTGCTGCAATAAGCCTGAATCCGCTTATGATGAATTCTCTTGCGATTATTACGATCAGGAACCATGCAGGCAGCTGACCGAAGCTCATCAGACATATCATTGCTGTACAAACGAGAAGCTTGTCAGCAAGAGGATCCATGAACTTACCATAGTCGGTGATCAGATTGTACTTGCGGGCAATCTTGCCATCGAGCATATCTGTGAGACTTGCTGCACAGAAAATAATGCAGGCTGCAATCCTCGTAGCATAATTGTCGCTTCCACCCACGAGGAATACTACTGCAAATACAGGTACCAGAAACATCCTCAGCGTAGTCAGTTTATTCGGCAGATTCATCTTCATCTATAATCTCTCCAATCAGATCATAATCCTTTGTCTTTGTGATACGGACCTTAACGAGATCTCCGCTCATTCTCTGGTAATCCCTGTCCATGAACACATATCCATCCACATCAGGCGCATCCCTGTATGTGCGTCCTACATATACCCTGTCCTTCGGGATCTCTCCTTCAATGAAGACTTCGAACTCTTTGCCAACGAGCTCTTCATTCTTTTCAAAAGTGATCTCCTGCTGGACTCTCATTATCTCATCATACCAGAGCTGCTTCGTGACCTCAGGCACCTGATCCGGCATATCGAAGGCAACAGTATCCTTTTCTCTCGAATATGGAAAAGCACCGAGCCTGTCGAATTTCATCTCTCTGATGAAGCTCACCTGATCCTGATGCATCTCCTCTGTCTCTCCAGGGAATCCACAGATAAGTGTGGTCCTGAGGCAGATATCAGGCATTGCCTTCCTGAGCCTGCCTATGACATCTATGATATCAGCTCTTGATGTGCGTCTTCCCATTCTGCCAAGAATATAGTCATTGGAATGCTGGATCGGCATATCAATATAATGGCAGACCTTCGGATTCCTGGCCATCTCCTCGATCAGATCATCATCTATCTCTTCAGGATATGCATAAAGAATCCTGATCCATGCAAGACCTTTTATCTCTGATAGCTTCCTGAGGAGCTCAGGAAGGCACTTCTTCCCATAGATATCTGTACCATACAGAGTCGTCTCCTGGGCTACGAGAATTATCTCTCTTACACCCTGCGCTACAAGGTCAGTAGCTTCAGCAACGAGCTTCTCCATAGGGAATGATCTGTAATGGCCTCTCAGCTTCGGGATGATGCAGTATGAACAGTTCTTATCACAGCCCTCTGCAATCTTGAGATATGCATAATGCCCGCCTGTGGTGAGGATTCGTCCATGATCCTCCGGAGTACGGGAGATATCATCTTCTGTCTCCACATGCTCCTCACCTGCGAGGACTCTGTCAAGTACTTCCTTCACCTCATCGTATGAGCTGGCTCCTACGACTCCGTCAACCTCCGGGATCTCCACTCCGATATCCTTTGCATACCTCGTTGCGAGACATCCGGTGACGATAAGAGCCTTGAGATTGCCTGTCTTTTTCAGCTCAGCCATATCAAGGATAGTATTGACACTTTCCTGGGCCGCATCCTCAATGAAGCAGCAGGTATTTACTATGATGACATCTGCCTCCTCCTCATCCTCTGTGATCTCATAATCATCAGAATGAAGAAGGGAAAGCATATGCTCTGCATCGACGAGATTCTTGTCACATCCCAGCGAAACAAAAAACAGCTTCTTCATTCGCCATCATCCGGATTCTCTGAATCGTCTGCCGAATCATCATCAACATCTGCAATATCATCAGCATCATCCGTATCCTCATCAGGCTCATCAGCTTCTGCTTCTTCTGCGTCCTCGTTCTCCTTACGTGAAGCCTCAGCCTCGGCCTCGGCCTCCTTCTGACGCTGCTCTATCTTTGCCACAAGCTCTGCCTCGTCAGCAGCCATCTGCTCAGCCTCTTCATCTGTGAGGATCTGAAGCTGTCCGGTATAGAGCTCATCTACAGCAATGGAAAGCGGCTTTTCCTTAGGCTTCGTATCAATAAGAGGTGCTTTTCCATCGATCAGCTGTCTGGCTCTCTTGGCGGTAGCACAGACTATTGAGTAACGACTGTTTACTACAGGCTCCTCACCTACGTCTGTCCCCTCATTGACTACCTTCATCAGTTCCACATAGGATGGATGTATCATTTATTATCTCCTTTCGAAAAAGCTTTTAATTCTTCCTGTAATTCTGCTATTGTGCTGTCATTATATTTAGTGGCATAGTGTGCACTCTGAATGATCTCATGCACTCTCTCCACGCTGTCGTCGATTCTGTCATTGATCACGAGATAATCGTACTGTGGCATCAGCTGGGCCTCATGAGCTGAGATCGCAAGTCTCTGGGCGACAACCTCGCTCGTCTCAGTACCTCTCCCGACCAGACGGTTCTTAAGCTCTGTAGCTGAAGGAGGTGTCACGAACAGAAGCAGTGCGTCAGGGAATATCTTCTTTACCTGAAGAGCGCCCTTCACCTCGATCTCAAGGATCACATCCTTGCCTTCATCTATGAGCTGCTGTACATATGCCTTCGGAGTCCCGTATGAATTGCCGTTGAAGGTTGCATGCTCAAGGAATGCGTCATCTTCAACCATTTTGTCAAATTCCTCATGGGTCTTGAAAAAATATTCTCTCCCGTCCTCTTCGCCCTGCCTCTTGTCACGGGTTGTTGCGGAAATTGAAAGATGATACTTTCCCGGATACTTATTCAGCAGGTGCTTCATTATTGTTCCCTTGCCTGCTCCGGAAAAACCTGAAAGTACTATTACAAGTCCCTTTTGTTCTGCCATGTCTATTCCTCGTCTGTTACTTCACTATGCATTCTGCCTGCTATTGTCTCAGGATTGAACGCTGAAAGAATGATCCTGCCATTATCAGCCACGATCACACCCTTTGTCTTCCTTCCCTGACTTGCATCTACAAGAGTGCCTTCTTCCTTCGCCTTCTGTACCAGCCTTCTGACCGGTGCGGAATCAGGTGAGACTATGCAGAGGATCTTGTCAGAGCTTACGAGATTTCCGTATCCGATATTGATAAACTGCATCTAATCCTCCTGTCAGAACACAATCTAATGTATTATAAATCTTATGCTGTTATTTGTCAAAAAGTTCTGAGTTCTTAGTTTGAAGTTCCCAGCCCGTAACCTAAGACTCATGGCTTATAGCTTTCTGACTCCTGTAATCTGCGGATGCACAGTCATAGAGTAATTCGTGTGATAAATCACAAATCCTGGAGCCCCGCCTGTCACTTTCCGCAGTTCCTTTTTCTGGACATAATCGACATCAGTCTTGTCATTGTCCCTGCCTTTGGAATAATAGGCTGCTATCTGGGCCGCTATCTCATAGTCCTTATCTGGCAGTTCTTTTCCATTTGTCTTTACGACTACATGTGACCCCGGTATCTTCCTGGCATGGAACCACCAGTCATCGGAATCTGCCACTTTGAAGGTCACATACTCGTTCTGGTAATTATTTTTCCCGACAAAAATATCGAAGCCATCGTCTGTCACAAAATGAAGCGGTTTTGCTTTAAGTGCCTTTTCCTTTTTGCCATGAGAATTCTTATGCAGAAAGCCTGCTGCTATCAGCTCTTTCCTGATATCAGACAGATCGCCCTCATCCTCTGCCATGTCAAGAGATGTAAGGACTGAGTCCAACTGGTCAATATTCTTCTGTGTCTCTTCTATCTGGACAGTTACTGCTTCCTTAGTTCGCTTGAGCTTGTCATAGCGTTTGAAGTAATTCTTTGCACACTCCATGGCTGTTTTCTCAGGATCAAGAGGAATCGTAAGCGGCTCATTCGTATAATAATTCGTCACTTCGATCGACTTTGCACCCTCAGGAGCAGAATATCCATAGGTATGCAGCAGTTCTCCATACACACGGTATTTGTCCATTTTCTCAGTGCTCTTCAGCTGTTTTTCCTGCAGATTCAGCTTTTTTGATTCACGCTCGAGCAGGTTCTTCACATTTTTCCTCAGATCTGCCGAGCGCTGTTTCATATTGGAATATGTATTCTTCGAAGCATAGAATGTATAGAGCATTTCACTGACGCTTGACAGTTCTTTTTTCTCGGAGTCTGAATATGCAAGAAGCGGCCATGCTGAGAATTCAAGGGGCTTTTTCGTCACCGGATCCGAATAAATGACTGGTTCATCCGGTTTATTTTCTATTGTGTCAAGAAGGCGTGTAAATGCCCGGTACAGATTCTCCTTATCATCTGTTGTAAGTGCCGCAGTCGATACTGCAGGATCCACCTGTGCTTCAAGGCAGAGCTCATTTGATGTCACGAAGGAAAAGCCTACCACTCCCGAGCTGATCGCCTTTGCCGTCTCGTGCGGACGTCTCAGAATATCCTCCTTAAACATCGTCTCAGATATTTCAAAGGGATTGTACTTGTCCTTCTGTGCCGGGATGAAGTAATCCCGCCCCGGCAGGACCTCCCTGACGCTCGACGTATTTGCACCAATCCTTTTTATCGAATCTATTATCCTATCATTATCATCCGTAAAAATAATATTCGAATACTTGCCCATTATCTCCACATAGAGATATTTGATCGCCTCGTCACCCATTTCATCAAGATGCCTGATGCGAAGCCTGATCACTCTTTCAAGCCCCGGCTGGTGGATCTCCTCTATGATACCGCTGCCTATATATTTTCGCAGGAGCATCAGAAATCCAGGTGCCTTGAGCGGCGATACCTCGTTTTCCTGTGTAAGGTATATCAGTGGCAGCGAGGCATTCGCATTCATAAGCAGCAGATACTTTCCACCATTGTTCTTTACTGTAATTATCAGTTCTTCCGGCTGTGGCTGGGCGATCTTCGTGATCCGCCCGCCAGCAAGCGCCGTATTCAGTTCTCGTGCAAGTGCATGCACGGTAATTCCATCGAAGGACATTGTATTTCTCCTTTGTAAGGGTGTCAGAGGTCAGGAGGCAGGGGTCAGGGGTTAGGGATCAGAGATTGCTGTATGTCCTGTCCGATAATTCCTGCACATGATTACAGAGCTCCGGATATTTTTCCAGAGATGGATCCTCTTTCATGATCTCATCCACACTCTCTGATGCGTGTCTCAGGATTTCAGAATCGCTGTAGATATCAGCCAGCCGGAAGGCTATGTCGCCTGACTGACGCACTCCGAATGTATCTCCAGGACCGCGCATCTTAAGATCTGCATTTGCCAGATAAAAGCCATCGTTCGACTGCTGTAATATCTGAAGTCGCTTAGAAGGCTCCTTTGCACCACTCGTATCCACAAAGATACAGTATCCCTGTGCATCTCCACGGCCTACCCTGCCTCGAAGCTGGTGAAGCTGGGCAAGTCCGAATTTCTGAGCATCCTCTATCATGATAACTGTTGCATCAGGCACATCAACTCCGACCTCGATGACAGTCGTCGACACTATAAGAGACGTCTTCCCTGATGAGAAGTCATCCATTGCCTTTTCCTTCTCATCAGCCGGCATCGGCCCGTACAGCTTACCTATAGTGATATCATCAGGAAATGATTTCCTGATCCTCTCGTAATATTCTTCTACATTCTCTCCTTCTGCATTCTCGCTTGGTTCAACGAGCGGACAGATGATGATTCCCTGATGGCCTGCACGTATCTCCTTTATAAAAAGCGCATACGCATTCCTTCTCATGGCAGGCTTAATCAGAGCATTCTTAAGCGGCTTCCTGACGGACGGCTTCTCCGTGATGGCAGATATATTCAGTCCCTGATACACTATCATCGCAAGAGTCCTCGGAATCGGAGTAGCACTCATAACAATTGAGAAAACTGCCTCTCCCTTGGATGACAGTGACTCTCTCTGCTTTACTCCGAACCTGTGCTGCTCATCAGTGATCACAAGTCCCAGGTTATGAAACTCCACCTTTTCCTGAAAAAGTGCATGTGTTCCGATGACAAGCATCGGTCTGCCTGATGCTATCTCATCAAGTGCTGCCGTCCTGGCCTTTCCCTTCACATGTCCTGTCAGAAGCACACAAGGTATATCAAGTCCAAGAGATTCAACCATCTTCCGGAACTTCTCATAATGCTGTCTGGCAAGCACCTCGGTCGGAGCCATGATTGCAGACTCATATCCGTTCTCTGCCATCACTGCCATTGCAATAAACGCTACTATGGTCTTGCCGCTTCCGACATCACCCTGAATGAGCCTCTGCGTCACATATTTTCCGTTGAAGTCTGAAAGCACATCATCAAGAGCCTTTTCCTGTCCGCCTGTCAGACTGTATGGGAGGGCCTTCTTTATACTGTCTGCCACTGACAGGTCGAACCTCCCGAACGTATTCGGCACCTGGCTTTCCTCTTCTGCAAGCCTTCTCTGAGAAAGCATGAAGAAAAAGAATTCATCAAACTTGATCCGCTTCTGTGCTTCTGCAAGTATCTCATCATTTTCCGGAAAATGGATATCCCTGAAAGCAGTATCTATACTGCACAATCCGTATCTCTCCGTTATTTCCTGTGGCAGATACTCACCCACGCTGATTTCAGAAAGAACGTTAGTGACCGCCTTTTCTATCATCTTATCAGTCAACCCGAATACCTTCGGATATACAGGAAGCTTTTTCCCGATAATCTTCTCATAATCCCTGACAGAAAAGAACTGTGGCTGGACTATCTCAGGGATCTTCGATCTGTATGAAATCTTCCCATAGAAAACGTATCTGACTCCTGGATGGATCATTTTCTTAAGGAAACGGTTATTAAACCATACAAGCTGCACCGGTGCACCATATACGGTCGCCTGCCCTATGCTCATCAGTCTGCCTCCCGCATACCGTTCATCTAATTTTCTAATAGAAACGCATAGTGCGACCGCCGTACCATCTTCTGCATCAAGTACATCTGAAATAGGCGGATACGTCTTGTAGGATGAGGGATAATATGTCAGGAGATCGTAGACTAAAAAGACGCCCGCCCTCCGAAACGGGGCGGCCGTCTTTGTTCCGATTCCCTTGATTACTGTGATATCGTCACTCAGCTTCATCACTCAACACTTACGATATAGTAATATACGTTCTGTCCGCCGTTCTGGACATCAACCTCGAGTGAAGGATATTCCTTCTGGATTCTTGACTGAATCTCTGCTGTCTCGCCTGCATTCGAATCAGCCCCTGTATAGATGGTAAGAAGTGATGAATCATCTGTCACCATCTCTCCGAGCATCTCCATGAAAGCCTCTCTGATGGACGGATTCACTGCCCTGATACCATCATCTGTAAGCCCCATATAGTCTCCGGCCTTTATCTCCCGGCCATCAATCGAAGTATCACGGATAGAATAGGTGATCTCTCCGGTCTTCACATTGGCGAGCTCTTCCTTCATTCTCTCTTCATTCTCTTCTACCGACTGATCAGGAATGAAATTGACAAGTGCTGTAATCCCCTGAGGAATAGTCTTCGCTGGAAGGACTATTGCCTTCTTGTCCTTCAGAAGATCTGCCGCCTGGCTGGCAGCAAGCACTATATTCTTATTATTTGGAAGGATAAATACATTCCTGGCATTAACCTTCTCTGCGGCCTTCAGGATATCATCCGTGGATGGGTTCATTGTCTGGCCACCCTTGATGACAACATCTGCTCCAAGCTCCCTGAAGATGCTGTCAAGTCCATCGCCACATGATACTGCGACAAACCCGATCTCCTTCTCAGGCTCTGCCTGTGCAGGTGCTGCTTCCTCTGCCTTCTCTACTGGCGACTTATCAGCCTTTCCATCCAGCTTTACATTTGTGATGCTTATATTATACGCACTGCCAAGCTTTACTGCATGATTCAGTGCCTTGCCAGGAGCATTGGTAAGAAGCGAAATATCCATCCTCTTGCTGTCTGCCGTAAGCTTTACATCCGTTCCTATTCCATTGAGATATGATGCCAGATCTGAATCTACTCCGGCTGCGAAGCTCTCGAACGCCTGAAGTGAGAAGGAAACACTGTACTCATACTTTACCTCTTCCTCCTCCTCGATCTGCTCTTCATCAGGAGCTTCTGCAGCGATCGTAATATCTATATCCTTGCCTGACAGATAATCGAATCCACCCTTCAGTACCTCGAGAAGTCCTGAACCACCTGAATCTACTACTCCTGCTTCCTTCAGTACCGGAAGGAGATCCGGTGTAGACTCCAGAGCTGCCGTAGCTGCATCTACAACTCTCTGACCAATCTCAAGCAGATCATCCGTCTGCTCTGCTGCATCTGTAGCCGCATCACTTGCTGCCTTAGCGACTGTGAGGATCGTGCCTTCCTTTGGCTGCATTACGGCTCTGTATGCTGTCTGTGTAGCCTTCTCAAAGCCCTCAGCAATGGTCTTCGCATCAATCGTATCAACTGTCTTGATGACCTTGGTAAAGCCTCTGAACAGCTGTGACAGGATGACTCCTGAATTACCCCTGGCTCCACGGAGAGATCCTGATGAAATAGCCTTGGACAGGGTCTTCATATCCGGATCACTGATCGCCGAAACTGCCTGAGCCGCTGACATAATAGTAGCTGTCATATTCGTTCCCGTATCACCATCCGGTACCGGGAACACATTCAGTTCATTGATATGATCTTTCTGATTTTCTAGATAACGGGCGCCAGCAAGGAACATCTTTGACAGCTGGGCTGCATCAATTGAATTAATAGCCAATGTATCCTCCTTAATCTATGACGCGAACGCCCTCGATATAAATATTTATCCTGTCGACTGATATGCCTGTGAATTCCTCTACCTTATACTTGACTGTCTCTCTGAGATTGGCAGCAACAGCTGCTATCGAGACCCCGTAGCTTATAATGCAGTGGAAATCAAGAGAAATACTTCCGCCTTCGCTGTAATGTACCTGGATGCCATGTCCTAGGTACTCCTTCTTCAGAAGCTTGACAAGACCATCCTTCATATTGACCGCTGCCATCCCCACTATGCCAAAGCATTCTACCGCAACAGCACCTGCATAGGTGGCAATAACGTCGTTATCGATAATGATCTTCCCCAGATCATTTTCCATCTGACCCTGTGCCTGCATAAATTCCTCCTATCTGATTCAAAACAAATATACATAATTATATCGTAAATCAAGGAAATTTCAACCATAAATGTCTGCCGTACCGGAGGTCTGTCTCACGACTTCAATTATTCCGAAAAAAACTCTTGCAATTTATTTAACGTTTTGGTAGAATACAATAGTTGTGTCGTGAGGACGGCACTTATTAAAGCAGATTATTCGATAAGGAGGTGCTAAGAAATGGCAAAGTGTGCTATCTGTGGCAAAGGCGCTCACTTCGGAAACAATGTGAGCCATTCTCATAGAAGATCGAACCGAATCTGGAAATCAAACGTAAAGTCTGTTAAATGTATCGTAAACGGTGCTCCTAAGAGATTATACGTCTGCACTTCCTGTCTTCGTTCCGGTGCTGTTGAGAGAGCATGATGAGTTGTGAGTTAAAAGTTATGAGTTAAGAGTTAAGAGCTTTTAACACAATCATTTCTTAATCCAACAATTAAAAATAAAGGAGATGCCAGAATAGTCATCTCCTTTTTTATTGCAAACTTACTTTAAATTGCAACTCGTAACTCACAACTCTCAACTCTCACTTGCTTTCTGAACTCTCTCCTCAATTTCTTCCTTTGCAGCCTCGCGTGCCTCCTTGTCTTCCTCCTTTGTGGAAGCCTTCGTTCCCATCTTTCCTTTTATCATGTCTATGAAGTCTGGTACCAGGTCGAGAAGCTTATCCATGCCTGTCCTTGTGCCGATATCCATGAGCCTCACAGAATCGCCCTTTATCACGAGCACTGACTGCGGACGTGCCTTCACCCCGACTCCACCGGCGCTGTTGGAATTCTTCTCACCATTGAATGCCCCGCTTATCATACCAAATGACAGATCAATTATAGGGATGATCGTTGTCTCGCCGACCTGAACCGGATCGCCTATTACCTGCTTCGTGGAAAAATTCTTGTCAAGTCCCTCAAACAGGGAAGTCACTGTATTATTGAACGTATCTCTGGTCATTAATCATTCTCCTTTTGTCACCACAATCTTTACCACATAGTATAACAGAATACAGATAAAAATTGAACCACTGATTTTCAGATGTCCCCTGACGAAGGGATCATCACTCATCAGATCCACATCTACATGTGTCTTCTTCCCGTACATGAATGGAAGGGATGCTATACCGCCATAGATGAGTGCAGATGAGTCCGGCTCTCCTGTCGAAAAGGAAACATCGCAGTCACTTACATGAATTCTGCATATCTTAAGGAAAGCAAAAATACTCTTTATAATGACTTTCAGCCTTTTTTTCACAAAGTCCTTAAGTCCGCCCTTCTTTTTTCCTTTTTCCCTTGTCCTATCCCCTGTATCCTTTTTTTTCTTCTCAGCCTTCTGCTCTTCATCGTCCTTTTTCTTCCCGCCTGTTTTAAAAAAATAAAACAGCCGGAGTGAAAACTTCTCATCCAGAGAAGTGTCAAACCGCAGACTGATGAATCTCAGCGGATCATGAAGCACTACCCTGAATGCCCTTTCATCGAAATCACCCCCTGCAGAAAAGGCGATAGGGATAAAAAGCAGATACACTATTAGAGCAAGGATGATAAGGACTATAGTAAGTATTATTCTCAGTATCATCGCAAATACGTCTCAAACAACTTTCTCGCCAGAGGAGCCGCATGTGAAGAACCTGCTCCAGCGCCTTCCATTATCACTGCAACTGCAATTTTTTTATCGCCCTTTTTTGCAAAGCCTACGAACCATGAATGAGCCTCATTTTTATTCGAAGAGAACTCTGCCGTTCCGGTCTTACCATAGGCCGTATATGCGGACGAATTGACCACGCGTCCGGTACCGTTCGTTACCACATACCTCATCAGACTTCTGACTGTATGAGCCTCACTCCCGGTACAGATTCTCTGCCCGGAGCCCGTGTGTCTCCTGACCAGGCTTCCGCCGTCGTTCTCGATGTGGTCGACCACATAAGGAGTCTTCAGCACTCCGTCATTGCACAGAGCCTCGCATATAAGAGCCATATGCAGCGGTGTCACAAGTGTATTTCCCTGGCCGATAGCAGTCTGCATTACCATTGCCTGGTTATCAGAGCTCTTCAGGGTGAACTGACTCTTATTCACATTCGAGAAATCGGCTGGAATCCTTTTATTAAAATAAAATTCCTGTGCCGTGCTCTTAAGCGCTCCCTTCGGAAGTGACAGCCCCACCTGAGAAAAGGCTACGTTACATGAATTACCGAAGGCCTGCTTAAAGGTCTGATTGCCATGTACCTCTCCGCCGTAGCAGTGAATCGTGTAACCGTCCTGTGTGTATGAGCCCTTACAGTCAAAGGTATCTGTCAGCTTACCTCCATTTTTCAGATATGATAATGCCGTTATTATCTTAAATGTTGACCCTGGTGGATAAAGTCCCTGTGTGGCACGATTCAGGAGTGCTGAATCCTCACTCGAGGACAGTGATCTCCAGTTGGACTCCACTGTATTCGGGTCAAAGTCAGGCTTAGAAACCATTGCCAGGATTCCACCGGTCTCACAGTCTATAGCAACTGCTGCTCCCTTGTAGCTTCCCATACCGTTGTATGCAGCATCCTGCAGCTTTGTGTCCAGAGATGTCACCATATTGTCTCCAGGATTCTTCTGGTCCTTCAGATCATTCATGACCCTCTCGAGAATGAACGCATGTGAACGAAGCATGTAGAAGCTCTTGTCTGACTCAATACCACTCATTCCATTGGAATTAAATCCGACGACATGGGCGTATTCGCGTCCCTTTGGATACTCACGGACTTCCTTTCCATTCCTGGTCACGGTTCTCGCAAGGACTGTTCCATCAGAAGCCTGTATCTCACCTCGCACCACAAGCTTCTCAAAGCCCTTGACCCTTGGATTTGCAGGATTGTTGATGAAATCCTCGCTCTTAAAGGCCATGAAGTATATGAAGTAGGCAATCAGCATCAGAAAAAGCGCAAGGAACACATAGGTGATGACGCTTGCCTCGACATTCAGAGAACGCCGCCTCTTTCCCTTCTGCTCAGGCTCATCTGTTCTGTCTGTATCTCGTTGTCTCTGTCTCATATATTTCTTCCTTTTCACCCCTGTACTGATAGAGTCCCTCTATCATTGCGAACATGAGCATCGTAGCCATAAGAGAGCTTCCACCGTAGCTGATCAGAGGGAGGGTGACTCCTGTAGACGGGATGAACTTCGTGACACCGCCGAGTGTCGTGAAAACCTGTGAAGCGTACAGTGCTCCAAGTCCTATTGCAATTATTTTATAAAATCTGTTTTTTATCGTGAGAGCGATATTAAAGAACATCAGGAAATTTGCAATACAGATAAAGATCAGACATAGTGCGAACAATCCTCCCAGCTCCTCTGATATCGCTGAGAAAATAAAGTCTGTCTCCACTACCGGAATCCTCTTCGGCATTCCCTGATAGAGCCCTGTCCCGAACCATCCGCCCGAGCCTATCGCAAAGAGCGACTGGCTGATCTGGTATCCCGCTCCGTCAACCACAGACAGTGGATCCTTCCACGCGATAACACGGGTCCTTACATGAGCAAATGCCGCATATCCGACAAGCGCCGCTACTGCAAACAGTCCCGCGCCTCCCAGCAGATATACCGGCTTCTGCGTGGTCGCATACACCATGACAAGCATGGTAAGGAAAAAGATCATGGCATTGCCGAGATCTCTCGAGTATGCAAGAATAAGGATAAGGATGCAGCACAGGATGACTGTTGTAAAAACCTGTTTCCTCGAGGTATCCTTATACAGCATGCAGGCAATGAACAGTACCATGAGTATTTTTACGAACTCAGATGGCTGGATTGCAATTCCGCCTACACTAATATTAATCTTTGCTCCATACGTAGTGCCTCCGGCTACAGCTACTATGCCAAGCAGAAGTATTCCCGCCACAATGTAGAAAAGCTTCAGGCCCTTGATCAGCTTCACATTCCCGATGAAAAGCGGAATGAAGCAGGTAATGATAAGAGCCACGCATGCGAAAAGCAGCTGTCTCAGTGCCTTTGCCTGATTCAGGCGGGTCAGCATGATAAATCCGATCGACAGCAGCATGCACATATTATTGACTACGGCCCTGCTCGCGCTCTCATATATTTTATTATAGATGATCATCGCGATCACCACGAAGATAATCTCCGCAAGCATCATGATAAATATCTTCGGTTCCTCGGTATTCAGGAACAGAAGCAGATTCCCATTGACAAGGAACAGATATGTCATTGCCTTCTGCCTGCCATACAGCCTCGTGGAATCATCTCCCCGTCTCTCGACACGAAGAGCCGCAAAGCAGTCATAGGTATATATCGCAAATATGATGATAAAGGTCAGTCTCGAGACCTCTGTAATCAGGTGGATCACTATGACACTCCTCTGTGAAAATGTCCCCGTGTGACATCAGCCATGATATCCTCCGAAGCATTTTCCTTGATATTCTTCTGAAAAGTATTCAGAACCTCTGATACTTCATCAGTCTTTTCTATCGTAAAATCGAATCTGAATCCGGCAAATCCCATCTCACTTATCTTTCCTGCAAACGGAATAAGTGATGTCGGCAGGCTGTTATATATGACATTCGTGCAGCTGCTGCAGAAATTTACGACAGGAAAATCCGCTTTCCTCTCGTCCCTTAAGTATAGCACTTCACGTCTCTTATCGCACCCCACACTGTTCTTATGGCTGCAATTAGCCATATACATGACCGGCGTCCTGCCATATACGCAGATAAATGAGCTGCTTTCATCAAGATGCGAGAGTTCCTTTTCATTCAGCTCTAAGGGTGCACAGATATATTCTGCTCCGAATGATATAAGCTCTTTCCTGCTCCTGTCTGACCAGGAGTACAGCCTGTAATCGAAGATTACAGGCTTAGCCGGATACCTCTCATGCACATATTCTATCTCATCATACGATGAAACGATGAATCCGTCAAACAGATCTGCATCCATCTGAGGAAGCTTATCGCTTCTAAGGATTTCCGGCAGACACAGATATTTCTTCTGACACAGACCAGCAATATCATCTGCATTCATAAGCGAATACAGATCATAATTTATCCCAATGATATCACTATTCCTGAGAAAAGCTGATGCCACCTCAAGCTGCCCGCCGGTCATGCAGGTTACCAGCATACGGTCATCGTTCTTTCCGTTATTCTTCTGTGGCTTCATAGGTTCGAATGACAGTGGCTCACCTCTGTCTATTGTGATACCGCCAAGGAACCTCTGAACTGCTTCACGTCTGAGGCCCTTCACAAGGCTCATCGGTACAAACACATCACTGTCTGCATCCACCGATACATCTGTGATCTCAATTCTTTCATCACCGGTCTTTACTATCTTATCCTTTATCTCCTCTGTGACATTCCCTGGCTTCCTTGCCCGTTCGGCTACAGGGCCCTCGACCCGGATTTCCCTATTCCCATCTGAAATTGTAATCGACAGAGGTTTTCCGACCCTTGCGGTAAATACCGATGCTGCCCTGGTCTTCTTTTCTTTTACAAAAAAGGATGATGGTCCAATGGATAAAAATGACGAATCCGTGAAGGTGATCATATCCGCACCATTGCGCCTGTGCAGATAGCCATCTGTGCCTCCTCCACGTGTTCCCGAATGAAGAACTGCATCTCTGATCATCTCTGCATCATCCGGCTCTCTACCGTCCATTACCTCGTCTGCAATCTGTCTGTACGCTGAAACTACTGCCCCCACATACTCCTGAGACTTCATCCGTCCCTCAATCTTAAGAGAAGAACAGCCGGCATCATAAAGTGCCTTCACATCCTCTATGGTACAGAGATCCTTCATGCTGATCGGGTATTTCCCGGGAACGCCTCTCTTTTTCCTGGCTGAATCAAGCAGATCATAGCACTTCCTGCATGGCTGGGCACATCGGCCCCTGTTGCCGCTTCTGCCGCCGATCATTGAGCTCATCAGGCACTGTCCTGAATACGACACGCATAGGGCGCCATGTGCAAAGCATTCCAGCTCTATATCCACAGTATCATGAATCTGTTTTATCTCTTTCAGGGAAAGCTCACGTGCAAGCACCACCCGGGATGCTCCCAAGTTTTTAAAAAATAAAGCACCATACTCTGATGTCACATTTGCCTGGGTAGATATGTGCAGATGGAGTTCAGGAAAATAAGCCCTGATCAGCTGCATGAGTCCTATATCCTGCACCAACACGGCATCTATTCCTGCATTGTAATAATCCTTCAGGTAATCGTAAACCTGCTTTTCTATTTCAAGACTCTTGAGTAAAGTATTGACTGTAAGATATGTCCTTGCACCTCTTGAATGTGCAAACTCAATCCCCTGTTCTGCATCTTTAAATGAAAAATTCGCGGCATACGCACGTGCCCCGAATGATTCTCCACCAAAATATACTGCGTCTGCTCCCGCAATGACTGCCGTACGAAGCGTCTTCAGGTCACCTGCCGGAGCAAGAACTTCCAGTTGTCTTTTCATAATTACTTTTTCTTTTTGTCAGATGAATCCGCATCCTCGTCATCATCGCTGACAGGTCCTAAGAGCGCATCTGCAAGAGATGCCTCAAGCTTCTCCTTGATAGCCTTGAGTTCCTGATTCTCCTTCTGGAGAGCTTCTTCACGCTCCGACATATCCTCCTTGTCCACCTGATTCGTAATGAGCTGATGCTTCAGATCATAGAGCTCCTTGTCCTTCTGGGACACCTGGGTCTCGAGATCCGTTGCCTTCTCCTTCATCTTGAAGTAGTCATCGGCTATATTCAGTTCGAGAACAAGGGCCCTCTGGTCAGCATTTGCCTTGCGGTATGAATCTACCTTTGTGAATTCATCTATCTTGCTATTTATATATGTGGCAATGCGCTGCAGATAATCCTCATCCTCAAATCCACTCAGGGTATATACTCTGCCGCCTATCACTACTGTCGTACTCTTCTTCGCAGACATTATCTGTCTCCTTTACAGGTAAAAATAAACTATCACCATTATAAAGTTATTACGTCTTTTTTACAAGATGTTCCCTTGCTTTTTCTGTAAGTACTCTTCCCTTGGGGGTACGGACGATGAGGCCGGTCTGGACGAGGTATGGTTCGGTTACATCTTCTATCGTACCCTTATCTTCTCCGACATAGGCTGCGAGAGTTTCCAGGCCCACCGGGCCACCATCAAAAGCGTCACGGATTGCGAGCAGGATTTTCCTGTCTGTCTTATCAAGTCCCATCGAATCGACCTCGAGGAGATCAAGACTTTTTGCTGCTACTTCCTCTGTGATGACTCCGTCGAAACGTACCTGTGCTATGTCACGTACCCTTCGAAGCAGCCTGTTCGCAAGTCTGGGCGTGCCACGGGATCGTTTTGCCATCTCGTATGCTCCGTTCTCATCTATCTCCACCGCGAGCTTCTTTGCTGAAGCAAGGATGATGGTCTGAAGCTCTTCCGGAGTATAGTACTCCATGTGAAAAATAACCCCGAACCTGTCACGCAGCGGAGCAGACAGGAGTCCGGCTCTTGTTGTAGCACCGACAAGAGTAAAATGAGGTACAGAGATACGAGTTGACTTTGCTGTCGGACCTTTCCCTATCATAATATCTATAGCGAAATCCTCCATTGCAGGATACAGGACCTCCTCTACCTGACGGTTCAGGCGATGAATCTCATCGATGAAAAGTATATCATTCTCCTTCAGTCCCATTATGATGGCCGCCATGTCGCCCGGAGTCGCTATTGCAGGACCAGATGTAATCTTGACATGGACGCCCATTTCATTTGCAATAATGCCGGAAAGAGTGGTTTTTCCGAGTCCCGGAGGGCCGTAGAACAGCACATGGTCAAGCGGCTCTCCTCTGTCCTTTGCCGCCTGAATATAGATACTGAGGCTTTTCTTGATCTTTGCCTGACCTATATATTCCGAGAGGTACTTCGGTCTGAGCGAATTCTCCGGCTTTATATCCTCGGCCTGTTTCTCGGTTGTGATTACTCTTCTTTCCATTACTTGCTCCCTAATACACGAAGCGTCTCACCAAGCAGGGTGTCGAGATCCATATCCTCGGCTCCGTCAATCTTCTTCATTGCTGATAAGACATCACGTCCTGCAAATCCCATACCTGTAAGTGCTATGAGCACATCATTTTTCACTGATGACTGAGTGAGTTCGACTGCCTCACTGCTGCCATCATCGCCTGCTGCAAGGTCTGTTACATCTATCTTATCCTTAAGCTCGAGAATGATCCTGTCAGCCATCTTGCTGCCTACACCCGGTGCCTTTGATATAGACTTCGAATCACCGGCTATAACTGACAGACGAAGCTCATCAGGTGTCATGACAGACAGCACGCCCATTGCCGCCTTAGGCCCAACCTTTGACACACTCGTAAGAAGCGTGAAAAAATCACGTTCCTCCCTGTCATAGAATCCGTACAGACTAAGCCCAGTATTCTCATTGAAATTCAGAAGCGTATAGATACGGACCTGACTGTGGTCGGTCGGAAGCTTTGAAATAGAATTCCCAGACATGGCCATTTCAAATCCCATACCATCATGGTCTATGACTATCATTCCGTCATAAACTTCTTCTATGTAGCCGTCGATGAATGAAATCATGTAGTCTCCTTGTTGAGTTATCAGTGTAAAAGTTATAAGTTATAAGTTAGAAGTTATAAGTTATATTACATGTCTATTATCTTTTATCTTTTAACTTTAAACTTTTAACTTTTAACTTTAAACTTTTAACTTTAAACTTTTAACTTCTGACTCTCAGCTTCACCAAGATAATAAAACCCTTTACACTCCTCCAGCCTTACATCCACTATCTGGCCTATCAGTGACTCATCACCCGGCAGATGCACTACGCTGTTATTCGTGAGACGTCCGGTAACAAGTGATTTATCCTGCTTATTTACTTCTTCGACAAGAACCGGAAGAGTCTGTCCCGTAAGTGCCCCTGCCTTCTTCTCACCGTCACTTCTGACCTCTGCAAGGAGTCTGTCAAATCTGTCCTTTATCACTTCTTCAGGTATCTGGTCATCGCGTCTTGCTGCTGGTGTCCCGCTTCTCTTCGAATAGATAAAAGTAAATGCTGAGTCGTACTGTACACGCTTCACGACATCCATCGTCTCTTCGAAGTCTCCCTCTGTCTCACCCGGATATCCCACAATAATATCTGTTGTCAGGGCGATATCAGGGATCCTGTTCCTTATCTTATCAACTAGAGTAAGGTACTTCTCCTTAGTATAATGACGGTTCATATCCTTCAGGATCCTGTCACTTCCGGACTGGAGCGGCAGATGCAGATGGTTGCAGACCTTGTCGCATTCGGCCATTGCATCGATCAGATCATCTGATAAGTCCTTTGGATGCGATGTCATGAATCTGATGCGCTTAAGTCCGTCTATATCATTTACTCTTCTAAGCAGATCTGCAAAGCTTATCTTCTCATCAAGTCCCTTACCGTATGAATTCACGTTCTGTCCTAAGAGCATGACTTCTATCACGCCATCTGCGACAAGTCTCTTTATCTCATCAATAATTGCTTCCGGCTCGCGGCTTCTCTCCCTGCCACGCACATATGGTACGATACAGTAGCTGCAGAAATTGTCGCAGCCGAACATTATATTGATTCCGGACTTGAATGAATATTTTCTTTCAAGTGGAAGATTCTCGACTATCTGAGCTGCCTTATCACGGACATCTACTATCTTTTTGTCCTCTGTCAGCCTCTCATAGAGGATCTCGGCCAGCATATAGACATTGTGCGTGCCGAAGACCATATCGACAAACGGATAGCTCTTCCTGATCTTCTCTATGACAGGTGTCTCCTGAGCCATGCAGCCACAGAGGCCTATGAGCATCTCCTTGTTTTTCTTCTTGTAGCCATGCAGGACTCCGAGTCTGCCGAAGACCTTATTGTCAGCGTTCTCCCTGACTGTACAGGTATTGTAGAGAACAAGGTCTGCATCCTCGTCATCCTTCTCTGTATAACCGCATTTCAGAAGAATGCCACGAAGCTTCTCTGAATCCCTCGCATTCATCTGACATCCGAATGTCGTCACATGAAAAGTAAGAGGCCTTCCCAGGTCTCTTGTCTTCTCATCAACTATTTTCTTCACTTTACCCATGAAGTAATACTGTCTCTCTGGCTCTGTAACCGGGATATCGGTCTCGGCGGCCGAGAGAGAACCCTTGTATTCAAATTCACTCATATCTTTTCAATCAGGAGAATCACTCTCTTATCTGTCCATTTCCATATATTATATACTTGCTTGAAAGCAGTGCATCCAGTCCCATCGGACCTCTCGCATGCAGCTTCTGCGTGCTGATACCGATCTCGGCTCCGAATCCGAACTCATTGCCATCAGTAAACCGCGTCGATGCATTCACGTACACGCAGGCTGCATCTATCTCATCAAGGAATTTCTGCGCATTCGTGTAGTTCTCTGTGATAATTGCCTCGGAATGGCCTGTATTGTAGTGATTGATATGACGGATTGCCTCATCAATATCCGATACCGTCTTTACAGACATCTTGTAATCGAGATATTCCCTGCCGAAGTCATCATCGGTGGCCTCGTACGAATCTTCAAGATATTTTCTTGCCGGTGCGTCCGCAAAAAGTGACACGCGTCCTTTAAAGAGTTCTGCCAGCTTAGGAAGAAATAACGGTGCTACCTTCTCATGTACAACCAGAGACTCAGCCGCGTTGCAGACTCCGATTCTCTGGGTCTTCGCATTGTCTGTGATACGAAGAGCCATATCTATGTCTGCATATTCATCCACATAGATATGGCAGTTGCCTGTCCCTGTCTCTATCACAGGAATCGTGGAATTCTCTACGACACTTCTGATAAGGCCGGCTCCGCCACGAGGGATCAGCAGATCCACATATTTGTCCATCTTCATGAATTCATTCACTGATTCATGAGAAGTGTCCTCGATATAGAGCACACACTCATCAGGAAGGCCCGCTGCCTGAAGCGACTCATGAAGAGAATCGACTATTGCCTGATTCGTATTCGCTGCTGCTGAGCCGCCACGAAGTATCACCGTATTCCCGGTCTTGAAGCACAGTGAAAAAACATCAGCTGTCACATTAGGCCTGGCCTCGTATATGACTCCGATGACTCCCATTGGCACCTTCTTCTGTCCGATCATGAGGCCATTCGGACGCTTCCACATCTTCGTGACCTCACCTACTGGATCAGGAAGATCGGCAACCTGTCTCATGCCATCGGCTACTCCTTTTATTCGCTCAGCAGTCAGATGCAGCCTGTCAAGAAGCCCCTTAGCCATGCCTCGCTCAGCGCCATTCTTCATATCTATATCATTGGCTTTTAGTATTTCATCTGTATTTTTTACCAGATCATCCGCAGCGCGATCTATCAGATCATCTTTCTCTGTTGTCCCGAGCTTTGCCGTCACATACTTATTTTCATAGGCAGCTCTGCATATTTCTTCAATCGTCATATATTTCTCCAATAAAAAAGTCCGACTCATGTAAGCCTAAATACTTTACCATAAGTCGAACAGATTTTCAAATATCACTGAATTATCTCACCTATATCTCCATCCTCTACAGTAAGTACAGGAGTATAATCAGGTTTTCCGACCCGCTTTCGCATTACATCAAGGCGGCTGATCCGTTCCTGTTCTGAGAGGTTAAAAGTATTTAAGAATATGCTGTCCATTCCGACTGCTGCTGCGATTCCTATATCGGAATCGTAGTCATTCCCGACCATTACGCAGTCCTCTGTCTTCAGGCCATTGTCTGACAGGAGCTTCTGCATGAATGCAGGCTCTGGTTTTCTCGCACCGAAGTCTGAAGAAATATAGATCTTATCAAAGTATGGTGCTATACCGGTCTGCTCTATCTCAGGCATTGTAAAGATACGTTGTGCATTGGAAAGAAGATAAATCCCGCAGCCTCTTCCTTTAAGTGTATCAAGAACCTTCTTAGTATAAGTAAATAAACGACATTTTTTACGAGACAACACTCTGAAAGCATTGGAAATAAAGCAGATGAAATCTGTTTTCATAAATTGCTCCGGATTGTCACAATCATTAAAAGCCAGATCTGACTCATGCCTTTTTTCTGCCTCAATATAGAGCCTTGCAAATATCTTTTCCAGCTTTATCTCAGGATAACTATATCCTGTTTCTTCGCCGAGCCTTCTTTCCTCTTCTACTACCATTTCAGCATATCTGGCTCTGAGCTTATTAAAGGTGTAATCAGCTCCATATACGGAATACAGTCCTGCCATCTTTTTCCAGAGTGTGGGACTGCTTTCATCTGTCTCAATATCAATAAGAGTTCCGTAAAGGTCAAATATATAATTCCTGTACTGCTTCATTTCTCCTCTCTCTCAAGCCTCCTGTTCAATGTCTGTAAATATCATATCCATCGGCTTATCCCACTCATAATAAGGTATTGCCTCCGTCTGACATTCTGAAAAGCAGATCCCGATTCTGCAAATATCAGGATGCGCCGCATAAAATCTGTCGTAGTAACCTCCGCCATATCCGATGCGGTGCATCTGCCTGTCGAATACGAGTCCCGGTGTGAATGACACTCCGTGCTCTCCCTTGTACTCTACAGACCTGTCTACAGGCTCCATGACTCCAAAGGTACCTTTCGCAAAAACATCCAGATCATTTACTCTGTAGAAATGAATACCATCCTTTTCTGTCACAGGAAAATACAGATTCCAGTTATTTGAAAGAATCCATTTGCATAGTTCAAGCAGATCCGGTTCACTTCCAAGCGGATAATAGCAGAGAAAATCTCTATCATATGAATCGAAGCGGCTCCAGTTCTGTCTGACTTTCCCGACTATTGCCTCTGATTTTCTATCCCTGACTTCCTGTGGAATCCCATTCCTGATCTTATTATATTTTTTTCTATAATCCTCTGACGCCATGACATCTCTTACCTCACGCTTGGCACCTCTTACCTCGCACCGCCAGTCTGTTGATCTGTGTCGCTATATATCCAGCTCCATAACCATTGTCAATATTTACAACTGAGACTCCATTGGCACAGGTATTGATCATGGTAAGCAGCGCCGATACTCCGTGAAAGCTTGCTCCGTAGCCGACCGACGTTGGAACTGCAATCACAGGATTGGATACCAGCCCACCTATCACGCTTGCCAGCGCGCCTTCCATTCCTGCTATGCAGATCACGCAGTTAGCCTTCTGGATTGCATCGGTCTTTGATAAAAGTCTGTGAATCCCACTGACTCCCACATCATATATCCGCTCAACATTTCCACCGAAATACTCGGCAGTCTGGGCAGCTTCCTCAGCAACCGGAATATCTGCAGTACCAGCGGTACATACAGCGATGAGTCCGATTTTTTCAACCGGATCCTTCGGAGCAACCTTCAAAATCCTTCCGGTAGGGTCGTATTCAGCCTCAGGAATAGCCTCTTTTACAATCTCGTACTGATGCTGCGTTGCCCTCGTACCGAAGGCCTGACCTTCTTTTTCTACAATCTTCTTATATATCTCTACAAGAAAATCATCCTGCTTTCCTTCGCAGAAAACAACCTCAGGAAAACCGGTCCGCTCTTTCCGGTCAGTATCTATTTTTGCAAAACCCATATCTTCGTAATTATGTGTCATTTCAATTCCTTTTATATAAAAAACATTGAAAGTGTACCATAATTCTGCTAATATGTCTATGCAATTGCGTCTGTGCTATCAATGCAATTGATAACCAGTAATAAGAATCAGCAATTGGACAAATATCAGAAAACTGTTAGAATCTATTGAAACGTTTACAAACAGTTTCCGGAAAGAGAGAACAGATGGCTATTATTGAAGTGAAGGGTCTCTCCCGAACCTTCGTAACGAAGGATGCCACGGTGGATGCCCTTAAGGACATTGACCTCACAATTGAAGAGGGCGATGTTTACGGAATCATCGGTATGTCAGGTGCCGGCAAATCGACGCTTGTCAGATGTCTGAACTACCTTGAGAAGCCGACGTCAGGTACAGTGACAGTCGAAGGTCATGAACTTGGGAAGCTTTCAGAGAAAGAACTTCGTGCTCTTCGTTGCGATATCGGAATGATCTTTCAGAATTTCAATCTGCTGATGCAGAGCACAGTTATTGACAACGTCATTTTTCCACTGACTATCCATGGGGTGTCCAAATTGAAGGCTAAGAAAAAAGCCATGTCACTGCTCGAGACTGTCGGTCTCGCAGAGAAGGCTTCTTCCTATCCTTCACAGCTCTCAGGTGGACAGTGTCAGAGAGTCGCCATTGCAAGAGCTCTTGCAAGCGATCCGAAGATTCTGCTCTGTGATGAGGCAACAAGTGCTCTTGACCCTCAGACAACCCAGCAGATTCTCGACCTGCTTCGCAAGATCAATACAGAGACAGGCATCACAATCGTCATCATTACCCATTCGATGAATGTTGTCAGAGAGATCTGCCACAACGTCGCTATCGTTGAGAATGGTGAGATTGTTGAGCGCGGACTTGTAGAGGATATCTTTACACATCCGAAGTCAAAGGCCGCAAGAAGACTTGTCATCGAGGGTAAGGATCCTGACCAGTGGGAAGAGGCTGCTTCTGCCAAGGAAGTCAAGGCTCTTCATGAATCAAGAAGAATCAGGATCGTATACCAGCAGAATTCGTCGTACGAACCCGTCATTGCCAACATGGTCCTGCATTTTGGCAAGCCGGTCAATATACTGAAAGCTGACACCAAGGATGTAAATGGTACCGCAAGAGGCGAAATGATACTTGGCCTGTCTGACGATCCGAAGCTCTCAGACGATCAGATTGCCTACCTCAAGGAACACGGACTCGCTGTTGATGAACTCACAACAGACGATGACGTTGCGAAAGGAGGCAGATAATATGAGCGCAACAGAGATTCAGATGATAATAAAAGGTATCGGTGAGACCCTTTACATGACGATCATATCAACTCTGATCGGATATGTCATCGGTCTCCCTTGGGGAATAGGACTCACGGTCACGAATAAGGATGGAATACATCCGAACACTGTGGTGTTCAGGATTTTTGACATACTGGCCAATATCATGCGTTCGATACCTTTCCTTATAATGCTGATCGTAGTAATTCCTATCACCCAGGTGATAGTTGGAAAGACATACGGACCTACAGCAATGATCGTACCTCTTACGATTTCAGCCGCACCGCTAATCGCCAGAATGGTTGAATCGTCCTTAAATGAGGTTGACAAAGGCGTGATCGAAGCCGCCCAGTCGATGGGATCGAGCAATTTCCAGATAGTCTGGAAAGTAATGCTCAGCGAAGCAAAGGTCTCACTGATATCAGGAGCTACGATCACTATCGCTACTATACTCGGATATTCCGCAATGGCCGGAACTCTTGGTGGCGGTGGTCTCGGTGATATCGCCATCAGATACGGATATTACCGCTGGCAGGGAAATATCCTTATTACAACCGTTATACTGCTTATTCTTCTTGTACAGCTCTTCCAGGTTATCGGAACTGTCATCGGAAACAGGCTTGACAAGAGAAAGAGATAATTTTCATAACATAAGGAGGAAAAAGATTTATGAAAAAGAACATACTAACACTACTGCTCACATCAGCTCTTGCAATCGGAGTACTTGCAGGATGCGGCTCTTCACAGGCTGCTACATCAAGCTCATCAGCAAAGGCTGCTGACGGCGACAATGTAATCAAGGTTGCAGCCAGCCAGACTCCTCACTCAGAGATTCTCGAGCAGGCAAAGTCGATTCTTAAAGATGAAGGATATGACCTTCAGGTTACGGTATTCGATGACTATGTACAGCCAAACAATGTTGTTGAGTCAGGCGAATTCGATGCCAACTATTTCCAGCATATCAATTATCTGGATTCATTCAACAAAGAAAAAGGAACTCATCTCGTAATTGCTGACAATGGCCGTATTCATTATGAGCCATTCGGTATCTATGGCGGAACCAAGAAGAGCCTCGATGACATCGCTGACGGTGATTCTATCGCAATCCCGAACGATACCACAAATGAGGCACGTGCCCTTCTGCTCCTTCAGCAGGAAAAGCTCATCACCCTTAAGGATGGTGTAGGTGTCACAGCTACTGTAAATGATATTGAAAAGAATCCTCACAACCTGAAACTCGTTGAGGTTGAGGCTGCTCAGGTTCCAAAGCAGCTGAAGTCTGTTGCATACGCTGTCATCAATGGTAACTACGCCCTTGAGGCCGGTCTCAATGTGAAGAACGATGCTCTTGCAACAGAGTCTGCCGATGGTGATGCAATCCAGCAGTACGTAAATATAATCGCTGTAAAGGACGGCAACCAGTCTTCTCCGAAGATCAAGGCTCTTACAGATGCTCTTCATTCAGATGCTATCGTAAAATACATCAACGATACATATAAGGGTGCTGTAGTTCCTTATACTGAAAAGCAGTAAACAACAGAATCTATTACAAAAAGAAAGGGACATCCGTCAAAAAAGCGGATGTCCTTTTTTGATGAAAAAGGGGACGGGTCCCTTTTTCATCTTATCTGCTGACCAATACCTGCTCTTACTATCCAGACTTCATCGGCCTTTTCTGCAAGAAGGCAGGATGTACGCCCGACAAGCTCTGCATGATATCTCTGCATCTCATCTATCGGCACGACTCCGCATCCCAGGATATGGCAGAGTATGATATCACTTTTATCTTCCATCACCTGTACAGCCAGTTCTGCTGCGGCCTTATCTATATCTTCTTCAATTGAAAAATCATACTCATCTACATTCTTTGCGGGTATGTTTTTCCCAGGGAAATGCTCTTTTACAAAAGTCTCTTCTCCTTGATATTTTCCTGACAAGATCAGAATCATGGCTCTATTCTCCCATCAATGTTTACTGATTCAGACTTTCTCTATTATCATCGCACGCACGATTCCAGGGATCTCATAATCGCGTTTTCCTGCACCCAGTCCGCAATTTTTGATATGGAACTTCTCAGGCAGTTCTTCACTCGTCTTCACAGCCGCTGCAAAAGCTGCCCCTGTAGGAGTCACAAGCTCTCCATATCTATCCTCTGCTATATGAAGCGGCAGAGCATACTTTTCAGCGATATTTACGACTGCAGGCACCGGAACCGGAATCACTCCGTGCTGGCACCTGACATGACCTGTACCCTCTGTGATCTGTGGAATGATGACCTCATCAATATCAAGTGAATCATAAAGGATCGCAATCGAAAGAATATCTACTATCGAATCTACTGCCCCCACCTCATGGAAATGCACCTCATCAACAGGTACTGCATGAGCCTTCGACTCTGCTTCTGCTAATATAAGAAAAATCTTATGTGCCAGCTTTCCCGCACCATCTGTAATGTCAGCCTTATCGATTATCTCTTTGATATCCTGATAGCTACGGTGCTCATGATGATGGTGATGAGCATGATGTTCCTGAGTCTCTTCCGGACCATACAGATAATTCATGTCATGGTCATGACCATCGTGCTCACTGTCAAGGATCACATTGAAATCGCAACAGTCTATTCCTGACTTTTTCACCCTTGTGATTTCTGTCTTGAACCCACCGACGGTCAGACTGTCGAGCCCCTTCTTCAATAATGACTGGTCTCCGCCTAAATCGATCAGTGCTGCCGCCGTCATATCACCACTTATTCCTGTTCCTAAGTCTAAATATAATGTCTGTCCCATAATCCTATTTCATAAACTGGTCAATTGCCTTGTTCATCTTTTGGATAGCTTCGTCATCATGCTGCTCCACAGCCTCTACAATGCAGTGCTCCATATGCTCTTTTAAAATGAGCTTGCCTGCATTATTGATCTCAGATCTGACTGCTGAGAGCTGTATCAGCACATCTGAACAGTCCTTTCCGTCTTCTACCATTCTCTTCACTGAATCGAGGTGTCCGACCGCCTTAGCCAGACGGTTTACGATTGCCTTTACCTCTTCGGGGTCATGTGTATGTGTATGGTTCATTTTTCCAAAAAATAACCCCCGTGGGGGCTTGTCTCCTTCAATCGTTTTCTTTATTATAAATGATAGCTTTTTATGGAATAATTGTCCATTAATTTTTGCTTAAGGAAGGTATAGAAAAATATGCACATCCCAGACAATTATCTGAGTCCCCAGACCTGTGCCGTGATGACGGCCGCCGTTGTACCTGCCTGGATTGTCTCAGTGAACAAAATAAAAAAAGAACTGCCTCCTAAAAAGGTGGCAATGATGGGCGTTGGGGCAGCATTCTCATTTCTTGGAATGATGTTTAATATCCCGCTCCCAGGAGGCACGACTGGGCACGCTGTTGGCGGAACTCTGATAGCGCTCCTATTAGGGCCTTATGCTTCGTGTATTTCCGTAAGTGTGGCACTACTACTTCAGGCGCTCATATTCGGTGATGGCGGAATCCTGTCTTTTGGAGCCAACTGCTTTAACATGGCTTTTGTGCTTCCGTTCGTAGGATATGCCGTGGCTCATGTGATATCCCCTCACTTCGGGACGAATAAGAAAAGGGATCTTGTCGCCGCCGGAGCTGGCTCATATATAGGAATCAATGCTGCTGCCTTCTGTGCCGCCGTTGAATTCGGAATCCAGCCGATGCTCTTCAGGGATTCTGCCGGGAATGCGCTATACTGCCCTTACGGTCTGAATGTCTCAATACCTGCAATGATGGCAGGACATCTGACAATCTTCGGACTGGCTGAGGTCGTATTTACGGTTGCAATCCTTGCTTTCGTGATGAAGGCTGCGCCGGGATTTTTCTCAGAAAAGAAAGAAGAGGCGGGTGTCTCCCTTTCTCTTAAAGTTCTTCTAGGTGCCCTGATCGTTGCTACCCCTCTCGGACTTATCGCCGAGGGAACAGCCTGGGGTGAATGGGGAACTGACGAGATTGCTGCAACAGGAGCAGGATACACACCTAGGGGAATGGCAGATGGATTCTCATTGCAATCACTGCTTCCGGATTATTCACTCAAAGGACTGCCTGACTGGACAGCATATATACTAAGCGCAGTAATCGGTGTCGCAGTACTTATCATAGTTTTCAAGCTGATAGGCGCTGTACTCGGCAGACGTGAAGAGACAGAGACTGTATGACTGACAGGATTTTACGACTTATTTCAGGAATAATAGATAATGACACCAGATACAGGAAGGATTCAATAGTCCTTCCTGTTCTTCGTATGCTCGTTTCAATTCTTGCTATCATTCTGTGTGCCTGCTCTTCGAATGCCATATTTGTGATAACCGTACTGGCTGTCGAACTGGTGCACCTGGCTTTTCTTCCGACTCATTCCATGACACGTGTCCTGAAACGACTTCCGCTGCCGGTCATTTTTACAATGATCATCATGCTCCCGGCAGTATTTCTAGGCAATCCGCGGACCATGCTTACAGTCACGATGAAGGTTCTGGTCTCGATTCTTATACTTGCTATCATGAATGAAGACCTGAGCTGGAAGGAGATCACCGGTTCATTTTCACAGCTGCATCTACCTGATGTTTTCACTATGACACTTGATATGACTGTCAGATTCCTGACTATTCTCTCACGCTTATGTCAGACGATCCACGAGGCATATATTCTCCGTGCTGTATCTGTTCATCGCCAGGACAAATCACGCATGCAGGCAGCAGGCGGAATACTTGGAACAGTCTTTCTCAGATCTTCACGTATGTCAGAGGAGACAACGGAAGCTATGGAGTGCAGATGCTTCAACGGTACATACAGGAATTTTACAAGGCATAAGCTATCGGTTTATGATATACTGTATGCATGTATCATCCCGTTAATGATTGTTTTCTTCATAATAACATGAGGGTTTTTGAAAAAGATGAAAAAGGACCTGTCCCATTTTTCATCCAGGAGCCTAAGACAGAGAGACGGTTCTCCTGCCTTTTTAAATAAAAAATTTAGCTAAAAAGACATAGGAACCGTCCCCATGTCTGATAATTCAATATGATTGAACTAAAGAATGTAACTTACAAGTATTACGATGGCACACTGGCTCTCGATAATATAAATCTAAAACTTACAGCCGGGAAATGCTACTGTCTCACCGGCCCGAATGGCAGTGGGAAGTCTACTCTTTTCAGGATTCTTAATGGACTCTCCTTTCCAACAAAGGGTAAGTACATTTTTGATGGAACTGAGATTACTGAGAAATATCTGCATAATAAGAAAAATGCCGTTGCTTTTCACAGCCGCATTGGATATCTGTTTCAGAATTCCGAGACACAGCTTTTCACCAGGAGTGTTGAGGATGAAATCGCGTTCGGACTCTACCAGCTGGAGTTGCCGGAGGATGAAGTCCATAAGAGAACAGAGCATTTTCTTGAAGCACTTTCTCTATCCGACATGCGCCACCGTGCTCCGTTCAACCTGAGTGGCGGAGAGAAAAAGAGATGCGCACTTGCCGCTGTTCTCGCGATGGAGCCAGATGTCCTGATACTCGATGAGCCCCTGAATGGTCTTGATGAAGACGGTGAAAAATTCGTTCTTGAATGTATCCGCAATCTAAAAAGCCCTGACCGTCTCATCATTGTCGCTTCCCACAACAGTCAGTTCGTGGAAGAGATCTCAGATGAGACGATCAGGCTGGATAAGGATCATCACATTTCACTTACATGACTTTTACCATTTCATCCCTGATATCGTCATATGCGCTGTCAACGAGACCATAATCCTTTGCCTTGTAGTTCCATAATGCACGCCCGATTCCATGCTCATCGAATACTGACGTGATGTCCTGGATCCACCTGAGGGTGTCCGGTTTTGGCGCATTGTCAATGACACCGTATTCACCACAGTACAGAGGCACATTGTACTTCTCAGCCGTCTCAATAGCCGATTCGAAAAGCCTTTCAAAAATCTGCTTTCCCTTAAGATCATCCGCTGATACGCCCATGGCTCCAAGCGCTTCGATAGGGATATTATTATCTTCACCTATCTTCCTGTAACTGGCAATGGTATCCGGATATGTCACATGAAGATTGCGCGGCATCTTTTCAACCCAGTACGCATTCTGATGTGTAAAAATAAGCGGCTCGTAACAATGGAAATTGAATACGATATGCTCATCAGCCGGCTTATGAAGCTTCGGAACATCAGTCACATTGTTGTAATTCACGCCACCTATGATGATCCACGCATCGGGAACAATCTCACGCATCCTTTTTACCGCCTCATCAGCGATATTGTTCCAGTCCTCAGCTATCTCCGGCAGAACCACCTCATTCAGCAGTTCAAATGCCACAATGTCTGTATCCTTCGCGTATCGCTTTACAATCCTCTGCCACAGCGCATAGAACCTCTCCTGCTCCTTTTCATTATGGAAAAAGTAGGTGCGGTCCATGTCCTTTACCAGAGGATCAAAGGTATATCCATGGGTATTGTGCAGGTCGACTATCATATGAAGTCCGTACTTCCTGCACCAGGAAACTGCGTCATCCAGATGCTTATAACCGTTCTCGATCGGCCTGGCATCTTCCTCATCCTCAATTGTAGTGTAGTCAACCGGAATCCTCACATGGTCAAGCCCCATATCTGCTATCCGCCTGAAATCATCCTCTGTGATAAAAGTATCCATGTACTCCTTCGTATCGGAATCCTTCTGCGACAGCCAGCCGCCGAGGTCCACACCGTGCATGTATCCTTCAAATTTTCTCATAACCAGTACCTCCTGAATTCATTCGTCTCATCGACAGAAAGCTCAAAAGCAAAACAGATAAAGAAAGAAAATCCGTGTAATCGTTCATGGGAATATTCTAGCAGATTTCAGATGGTAAATAAAGAGCGTCCGACTCATCCTCACATTCTTCTGATATCCATCACGATACCACGCAGCGATAAGCGGTGAGCGAAGCCACTAATTTCTCTGATGACATCAAGCATTTCCTGATAACTGTCAATCTTCATCGGATTCATCCTCTTCTGTTCATACCGTTACACTCCAGACTCCATCACCAATCGAATGTGCATCTATGACTTTTCTCTGTAAAAATACATCCTGATGGAACCCCTTCACTTCTTCATTCTCATTCTGCGAATCATATACCACAAGTTTCCTGTCAGGGTGCTCAGCAGCAAATTTTCCAAGTGTCACAGGTACTGCAGTCCAGACACCCGGTATGTACAGGTTTTCTCTTGATGTGATGCTTACAGGAGTTTTCTCTGCCCACTGCTTCACCTGCATGATGCTGACAGGATAATAATTATTCGCATCAACTCCTACATCAAATCGTCTGATGCCGGCCTTCATATCCGCTTCATTATACGCTGGACCCGAATGTATATGACCATGCAGCATCACTGAACCGGCGGTTGCCTTTGGCCATGAGAGCATAGGAAAATGCATCATGATAATATTCAGATTATAGGCATTTATCTTCTTATAGTACCCGACTGACTCAAACAGAGACTCATCATACTGACAGTACTCAGGCTCGCCGGTCACATCATGATTGCCAAGCAGGAGATGCTTCCTGCCGTGGATTCTTTTTATCAGAGCATTTGTCTCATAAGCAGATATGTGATGGCTTATATCTCCAAGGATATAGAGCGTATCGTTTCCGCTGACACATTCATTTATATTATGGATCAGGGCATTGTTCATCTCCCTGACATCAGCAAACGGCCTGTCCTGCATCTTTATCACTGATTCATGCCCCAGATGCAGATCACTCGTAAACCATATCATTATTTTCCCTCTGACCCCATTTTAAATGAGAGCTTCGTTACTACTCTTATGCCTTCATCTACCTTCGCCGCGAATTTTTCTGCGTCCGAAGGCCTGCCGACAATCGTACCATAGTGGATTGGTATAGCCACCTGTGGCTTCATGCGGTTTACGAATCCGGCTGCTTCCCTGGTATTCATTGTAAAAGTACCACCGATACTGAACTATCTCTACGTGTATATTGCCGATTTTCCTTCACACTACTTATTTTTCATAAGTTAATATTTTCCAGCGACCTTTTCGGTCTGAGCCTTCGCGTTCTATTGTCCCCTGCTCCTTTAAAATATCGATGGCGTGTCTGACTTTCTTCGGTGAAATGTCTAGCTGCCTGGCGATTTCAGCCATTGATACAGCGTTGTTCTCTCTTATCTTTTCAAGAACCGATGCAACTCTGATCTCAATTTCTTCCGCTTTATTATGATCTGTTTCTGGTCTTTTTTCTTGCCCTTTTTCTTGCCTTTTTTCGGAAAGGGCATGATCTTTCTCTGTTAAAGGCAGGATAAACATCGTCTTACTCGGTCCATCCTCGCCAAAATGCTCTTCAATCGACGGTTCCTTATATCCTGCCCAGTCCCAGGCTGCGTATATATCCGGGACTCCGCTTCCTGCATGTTCACCGAATCCCAGGAGATTGAACATCTTCATGATATTGCTGTTTCTCGGCTCCGAGTCACCGCCTTTGAGCATCTGACTCTTTCCTACGATTATCGTTCCCGGATTTTTCAGGACTATCCTGTCAGGGTAGCTGTCGATGACAACTCCTCGTGGCAGGAAATAATCTGCATTCACAAGACAGTTTACCAGAGCCTCCCTGACAGCATTATGAGCAGGTGTTTCATCCACACGCTCCATATCCACCAGTCTGAACGGTACATTCAGAAGACGCACCAGCTTACGTGACACCGTGACAAAGAAATCAAACACATTTCCAGACCAGTCTGCCGACTGCGACTGCACTCTGTCTGTCCAACGCACGGATGCATCCGCATGATCCCTGTAATCAAGGAAATATGCCGGATATTCTCTCGTGATCATGAATTCCTGCACAAACATCAGAAGTCCTGCACATGTGGGATGCACCTTGCCATCTTCTGTATTGTCGCTTGCAGCCCCGACTCTTTCGAGAAACTGCTCGTCATCATATTCTGACCACGGATGATCCTCATGCCTCGAATCAAACCATGACCTGTAGTTGCGGATCGATTCCTGGTCAAGGTCGGAGATCTTCATCTTCTCCAGAACCTTCATATCCATTGTGCGGCGTGTCTGATCACGAAGCATAGCTCTGACTTCTGATTCGGTGCAATGATAATCGCCCTCATTATTTCTCTTGAAGGTTCCCTTGAACATATCACCATTGATATATACCGGCTTCTCTTCTCGATCAGCCGCAGGAACATTTATCACAAGGATCACATCGTCATCCACCTGATAACTCTGCACATCAGAATCGTGAAGCAGGTTGATGCTGACCCTGTTCCTGTTATTGATCTGATTCCAGAACTCCTTCTTCAGCTTTTCCACGTCCTTCATTCCTGTCGTGTACCATGAACCATCGCCGCGTTCCCTTACACCGCAGATAATGATACCGCCGTATGTATTTGCCATAGAAGAATATGAATCCCACAGGCTCTGAGGCAGGCCACCCTTGGCAGCCTTCACCTCACGCCTGTTGTCTTCTCTGTATTTGTTAAAATCTTCAAGATTGAATACCGGTTTACTCATTCACATCTCCTATATCAGTTGATTATCAAGTACAGCCACCACAAGCTCCTTCTGATCATGAACGATCTTATAAGGCAATGGCTGAGGCTTTTCTTAGTATTATTCGAATTCTGACAACGCCATATTCAGCATCTCTCTGGTCGCTTTTTCTATATCATCTTTTGCAAAAATTGCTGATACCACAGCTACTCCTGACAGACCTAGTTCTTTGAGCTTCATGATATTTGTCTCATTGATTCCACCAATCGCTACTACCGGGATTGAAACTGCCTGGGTAATTTTTTTATACTCTTCAAGTGAAATTATCTTTTTCGCATCATTCTTCGTCGAAGAGCCAAATGCTGCGCCGACTCCAAGATAGTCTGCACCATCTTTTTCTGCCTGAATTGCCTCCGATACATTATGAGCTGTTGCACCGATGACATAATCATCACCCAGAATTGCTCTTGCCTCTTTTACAGGCATATCATTCTGACCTACATGCACTCCGTCAGCGCCGACTGCTTTACAGACTTCTATATTATTATCAATTATCAGAGGCACATTACAGCTGTCCTTTATCAGCAGTGCTTCTTTTTTCAGCTCATCATCTGACATATTTTTTTCTCGAAGCTGGATCATGGTCGCTCCGCCATTTACCGCTTCTTTTACTGCATCTGAGAGTGACTGATTTTCTTTCAGCCATCTCCGATCAGTAACCGCATAGAGAAGCAGACTCTTTTTCAGATCAAATTGCATAATAAAATAACCTCCGAAGGTATTCTATCATAAAAAGATGAAAAAGGGGACGGGTCCCTTTTTCATCTTCTGAAAAAATCATCAGATGAAAAGCGACTCGTCCCAACCATAACTCTGTATGTATGACTCAGGCAATCCTCAGGACTTCGTAGTCATGATCCTCAACAGCTTTCTTCATCTCATCATCAGGCACATCCGAAGAGAGATTTACGACTGCTGTGCCTTTCTCGTGACTCACTGTTGCAGAATCAACTCCGTCAAGTGCCTCAAGAGCTTTCTTGACTGTCATCTCGCAGTGCTCACACATCATACCTTTGATTGTAATAGTCTTTGTCATGTCATTTACCTCACTTTCACTACTACTTACTATTTCTGCTTTTCCTACTTCCGGAAGCCTCTCATGACCCCTTAGTGGCTTGTCATGCTTTATATTATACACCTTGAAAAGATTAAGCCTCAAGGCATTTAAACATACTGTAACAGATGAGAATGCCATTGCCAGTGCTCCTACTGCCGGTCTCATCTCGAAATGCCATCCGAACAGTGCCTGATAGAGTCCGATGGCAAGAGGGATGCAGATCACATTGTAGAAAAATGCCCAGAACAGGTTCTCATGAATATTCTTAATCGTCTGTCTCGAAAGCCTGATGGCTGCCGGCACATCCGTGAGTCTGCTCTTCTCAAGCACTACATCAGCTGCATCTATTGCTACATCGGTACCTGCACCGATTGCGATTCCTGTATCTGCAAGGGTAAGTGCTAGAGCATCATTGATACCATCTCCGACCATTGCTACCTTGCCTGACTTCTTGAGTCTCTTGATCTCAGCGGCCTTGCCATCAGGCAGAACGCCTGCCACGATCTCATCAACGCCTGCTGCATTTCCTATAGCCCTGGCAGTGCGCTCATTATCACCGGTCAGCATTAAGACCTTTATACCCATATTATGAAGCTGCTTTATAGCCTCAGGACTCTCTTCCTTCATCGTATCAGCAACCGCTATTACACCGAGCAGCTTATCACCTGATGCAAAATACAGAGGAGTCTTTCCTTTTTCTGCGAGCCCATCTGCTTTTTCCTCAATATCTGAAATATCACCATTTACGATAGTCTCAATATAATCCTTTTTACCACCGGTGATCACATTTCCATCAATAGCAGCTGTAAGACCATTTCCCGGAAGCACCTTGAAATCATCAGTCTCTTTAAGAGAAATATTGTGATCTCCTGCGTATGTATTTACAGCAACAGCGAGAGGATGCTCACTCTTCGACTCGAGAGATGCTGCAAGCGCGATAAAAGTATTCTCATCAAGTGAAGCCGGGATGATATCAGTCACTACAGGAGTGCCATTCGTGATTGTGCCTGTCTTATCGAGCACTACAGTCTCGATATGACCTGCCTGCTCAAGCGATGCAGCTGTCTTGAAAAGGATACCGGCCCTAGCTCCCATTCCGTTTCCTACCATGATAGCAACCGGTGTTGCAAGTCCTAGGGCACATGGACATGAGATCACAAGGACTGACACAGCTCTTGTAAAAGCACTTGCAAATCCCGCACCGGCGATCAGCCATCCGGAGAGGGTTGCCAGAGCGATAAGCATTACAGCCGGAACGAATACACCAGCTACCTTATCAGCAATTCTTGCTATAGGCGCTTTCGTGGCTGATGCGTCTGATACCATCCTGATGATCTGACTCAGTGTAGTGTCAGTTCCCACTCTCGTTGCACGGACCTTAATAAATCCTGATGTAGAAGTCGTAGCAGCCTTTACAACATCATCAACAGTCTTATCGACAGGAACAGACTCACCTGTGAGGGCCGATTCATCTACTGCTGTCTGGCCTTCTGTAATAAAACCATCTACAGGAATACTATCACCAGGCTTTACAACAATGATATCACCAATCTGCACATCATCAATGCTTACCTCTGTATCTACTCCGTCACGCTCAACTGTCGCCGTCTTCGGAGCGAGCTTCACGAGACCTTTCAGAGCGTCAGTCGTGCGCCCCTTCGAATATGACTCAAGTGTCTTACCTATTGTAATGAGCGTTGGAATCATGGCTGCCGTCTCGAAGTATATATACTTCATCGAGATATCCATAGCCGTATCCATGTCCATTGCCCAGGCTGCATTTATCTCTATAAAAAGTGCCACAAGGCTGTATCCGAATGAAGCCGCAGAACCAAGCGCAACAAGCGTATCCATATTCGCTGAACCATGGAAAAGTCCTCTGAATCCATTGATAAAGAAGTTCCTGTTGATAAACATCACGATCACCGACAGAAGCATCTCTATGATTCCAAGTGAAATAGGATTCTTAAGAGCAGCAATCATCGGCCAGCCCCACATAGATACTCCCATTGAGAAGTACATAAGGATCAGAAGAACAATGATGGAACTCACAAGTCTCCTGATCATCTTAGGAGTCGTCTTGTCTGCAAGCATATCTTCTTCCGCTGCGATAGCTCCGGTTGCAGAACCAGCAGATGCATCATCCTTTGCCGCAGCACCAAAAGGCCTGGCCCCGTATCCGGCTCTCTCAACAGCCTTCATAATGGCATCAGGAGAAGCATCTCCGTCGACATTCATTGAATTAGTAAGAAGACTTACATTTACGTTCTTTACCCCCACAACCTTGCGCACAGCTTTCTCCACATGCTGCTGGCAGGCCGCACAGCTCATCCCGGTGACATTATACTTTGTCATAAGAATCTTCCTTTCTTATTGCTGTATCTCGATACCCCTCTCGGGTATCTCAACTGCCATAAAGTATATACCCCTTAGGGGTATCTGTCAAGTTGATAATTCTGAATCCGACAGAGAACCGTCGCATGTCTGATTTTTCTATTGCAATTACTTATTATTTGCGGTATTCTTTTATAGTTCACAAATTATTCACAAAGAGAGGTACTCGTAATGTTTGTTGGAACCTGGTGGTCTCTGATGCCGCCTATATTTGCTATCGCACTGGCACTTATCACGAAGGAAGTGTATATCTCGCTATTCGCTGGATGTGCACTAGGAGCTCTTCTTACGGCAGAATTTCATCCGTGGAAGGCTTTCGATACTTTTTTCAATACGATGATTAACAGTGTCGATTTCTCAATTCTGATGTTTATGATTCTGCTTGGAATGGTCGTCATCCTGATGCAGGAATCCGGAGGCACGAGAGCCTATGGAGAATGGGCCACAAAGCATCTGAAGTCAAAACGTTCCGCACTAGTCGCTACTTCACTTCTAGGCGTACTGATCTTCGTAGATGACTATTTCAACTGTCTGACTGTCGGCTCAGTCATGAGACCTGTCACAGATAAGTATAAGGTATCAAGAGCCAAGCTCGCTTATATCATCGATGCAACAGCTGCTCCTGTCTGCATTATCGCTCCTATCTCATCATGGGCAGCCGCAGTCAATTCATACGTACCGAAGGGCAGCTCTATGTCTGGATTCCAGATGTTTTTATCTACAATCCCGTTCAATCTGTACGCACTGCTGACTCTGTACATGGTATTTTTCACATCGATAAAAGGAATAGATTTCGGTCTCATGAAAGTCCATGAGGATAATGCCGCAAAGGGTGATCTGTTCACCTCCGGTGGTGAAGCTTTCCAGAATATGGAAGAAGAAAAAGATGTCACCGAAGGCGGAAAATACACGAAGGGCAAGGTTTCAGACCTGATCGCTCCTATGGTCGTAATGATCACTACAGCAATCCTTTGCATGATATGGACCGGTCATCTGAACGGTGGAAAGAATCTGGTAGAAGACTTTGCCAACTGCTCATCTTCTGAGTCACTAGTATTTGCAGGTCTGGTAACTATCGCATTCCTGCTCATCTACTACCTTCCTAGAAGAGTCATTGGATTCAAAGACTTCATGAATTCAGTTCCTGAAGGCGGAAAGCTGATGATGCCTGCCATACTGATTCTCGTTCTCGCCTGGACACTTAAGGGAACTACAGATGCACTTGGACTTGGTGATTTCGTAAGAAACTCACTGAACCTGAGTCCTTCAGTAGTCAGATTCGTTCCGGTGATCATTTTCCTGATTGCAGTATTCATTGGATTCTCATCAGGAACGAGCTGGGGAACTTTTGCAATCCTTGTTCCTATCGTTGTAAATATGTTCTCCAAGTCAGATGAGACAATGATGATCCTCGCAGTTGCTGCTGTTCTTGCAGGCGCTGTATGCGGAGACCATATATCACCTATTTCCGATACGACTATCATGTCGTCCTCGGGTGCTCAGTGTAATCACCTGAATCATGTGCAGACCCAGATGCAGTATGCGGCAGTTGTCGTAGGTGTCTGCATCATCGGCTACATCATTGCAGGCTTCACTGAGAACTGGTGGCTCACACTCATCATCTGCATCGCCATCCTTACCGCAATTCTTCTTGCCATTGGAAAGAAGACAATCCCGGCAACAGCTGCGAGCAAATAATGAAAATACAGCTAAAAGATCATTTTACTTATAAAAAAATGATCCGTTACACCACTCCATCGATCATGATGATGATATTCACCTCGATCTACGGAATGGTGGACGGATTCTTTATATCAAACTATGCAGGCTCTCTGCAGTTTGCAGCCGTAAATCTCATCATGCCTTTTGTCATGATCCTCGGCGCAGTCGGAACTGTATTTGGTTCCGGCGGAAGCGCTCTCATCTCAATGAAGATGGGAATGGATCAGAAAAAAGAGGCTAATGAGATTTTCTCTTTTCTTACATATACTGCTATAGTACTTGGAATAGTTCTTAGTATCATAGGTATTGTATTTGCTGAACCTGTATCCCGGCTCTTCGGAGCAACTGATAAGATGCTCCCTTACTGCATCTCCTACTGCCGCATCAATATGTACGGCAATATACAGTTCATACTACAGTACATGTATCAGGTACTCATGGTGACTGCCGAAAAGCCTACTCTTGGCCTAAAGGTGACTGTTGCCGCCGGCTGCACGAATATGGTAATGGACTGGGTGCTCTGCGGGCTTCTGCATCTCGGAGTCCCTGGTGCAGCATGGGCCACTGTCATGAGCCAGACTATTGGCGGAGTCCTGCCACTCATCTATTTTGCATGGAAAAAGAATCCGACATTCCTTCACCTGGGCCGAACCCGTTTCTCATGGAAATGGCTCGGAAGAACCACTGGAAACGGAGCTTCCGAATTCATGACCAATATAGCTACGTCGATCGTCAGTATCCTGTACAATTTCCAGCTGATGAAATATGCCGGTTCTGACGGTGTCGCAGCATACGGTGTCATAATGTACGGTGGATTTATTTTCATGGGCGTGTATTTTGGTTTTTCAATGGGAATTGCACCGGTGATCAGCTACCATTACGGGGCTGGTGATACTAAAGAACTAAAAGGACTTTTCAGAAGAGCCCTGCATATCATTACTGCATTCATGATTGTACTTGTGGTTCTATCAGAAGTCTTCGCAGAACCGATATGTGCTATTTTCGTAGGATATGATAAGGATCTGCTGAAACTCACGACTACGGCATTCATGATATATTCATTCTCATATGTATTCATGGGATACAATGTATTCGGCTCGTCGCTGTTTACAGCTTTAAATAATGGAGCGATCTCGGCACTTATATCGTTCGCACGAACCCTGTTCTTCGAAGTGATCTGCGTACTCACTCTTCCGGTAATATTCGGAGGAGTAAACGGAGTCTGGTCAGCCGTCATATTCGCAGAAGGATTCTGCCTGATACTCACAATATTCTGCATTTTAAAATATCGCAAAAAATATCATTTTAATTCTTTGAACTGATATTCTTTATCAACATTATCTGACTTCACTATCGTGCCGTCTGTCTTTACAAAGACTGCTTCCACGCCATTGAGTGAATTCACGTATGCAAGGCCTTTGTCAAGGCCCATGCAGAAGATGGTCGTGGAAAGAGCGTCTGCTTCTGTCGACTGCTTCGTGATGATGGTCACAGAATCAAGTCCGTTGTTGTAGGGATAACCGGTCTGGAGATTCAGTATATGATGGTAGATGCGGCCATTTTTCTCAAAATATCTCTGATAGGTACCGCTTGTCACAACCGAAGTGTCAAAAGCTTTTATTGTAAAAAGTGCCGTCCCGTCATCTGAAAACGGTCTCTGGACTCCGACAGTATATGCTGTCTTATCAGGTCGCTTCCCAATCAGAAGCACATTGCCACCGAGATTGATGATACCGCTCTTTGCTCCCATTTTTTCAAGCTTTGCTTTCATCTTGTCAGCGATGAATCCTTTTGCTATTCCACCAAGATCTATCTTCGCGTCAGGATCCTTCAGGCGCACCCTGTCACCATTTATCTCCACATTCCTGTAGTCAATATGCTCAAGTGCCTGATTCAGCGCCTGCCTGTCAGGCACAGTCCCTGTATTGTTCTTAAAATCCCAGAGATCACTCAGATCACCAACTGTCAGGTCAAATACTCCATCAGACTGCTCAGAATACTTTACCGCCGCCTCAAGTGCCTCAAGAGTATCCTTATGCACCTTCACATACTGACCGTTGGCATTATTGATTTTTGAAATATCGCTGCCTTTTACCGTATTTGACAACAGATTCTCATAGTACTCTGCCTGCCTGAAAGTCTCCTTGAGACGCTTATTGGCTTTTGATGCATTTCCATAGAGAGTGATTGTAATGACTGTGTCAAAATACAGTCCAGTCTTGCTATGCGGTGTCATCGCATCCGGAGAACTGTCGCCACACGCGCCAAGCGGCAGAATCATTGTAAAAATAAGTGCAATTGCTATAACCTTGTGTAACTTTTTCATAATTCACGATTATACTATATTCCGTTAGTTGTCGCAAATTAAAAAAATAAGCAGTGCATCAGACACTGCTCATACTATCATCCTAAGCGTTTCAGGCAGACAACGTATCACAAAGTCTGTTGGCTGTCCGATCACTTCACCATCTGTATGGACCCACAATGGTTCATCTGCGTGCACCTTTATCTCAGGTGCCTTCGAATGAAATACTCCCGGCACCCTGTAATATGTACCTTTGTGCGCCGATGGAAAATTGATAAGAACCGTGAATTTCGACAGATCTCCTATCGCCGAAACATTGATATCACCATCTGTCGGTATCGCATCTGGTGCGAATTTATACCCTCCGCCCTCGCAAGGCGTATTCATGAATGTCGCAAATATCAGCTTCCCTATATGAAATTCAGTCCCATCATTAAGAGAAATATCGCACTTCACCTCCGGTGCCGTGATCAGCTGCTTCAGAGCAATTGCGCCATAAGTCAGCTTTCCAAGATGAATCTTATTGAAAAACCCACGTGCCCCTGAATCATCAGATTCTTTGCAGACTGCCGCATCAAAGCCGATACCCGCACTAACCGCAAAAAGTCTCGTATGCCCTTCATATTCGATCTGCCCCAGATCAATTGTCCGACGCACTTTTCCATCTATGATATGTCTGATATTCTCGTCCTGCCCCGGATCTCTGTTTATGTCCCGTATTTCAAGTCCCTTCGCAAAATCATTTGCAGATCCCGCAGGAATGAATCCGAACTTCACTTTTGAGAAATCAGCTATTCCATTGACCACCGAATTAATCGTACCGTCACCACCAACGACTATAATGGTGTTTTCTTCGTCTCTGGTGGAGATATCTTTTGCAACTCTCCCTGCATCATCAGCTGCATGAGTATATTTCGTTTCAAAATCAATCTGCCTGTCGCGCAGAGCTGATTCTAATTTTTTCACAATCCTGTCATGGTCATTCCCGGACTGCGAGGCTGGGTTCGTTATAATGTAATACATACGCTGATTCTATACTATTTCAGATGTAAATTCAATTGTATCAAATTAAAAACTTGAAACTTTATGCAATCGGAGTACAATAGAATTGTACTAAATGAGCAAGTAATTCTGACAATTTGATACAGGTAAAAATAATTGGAAACGATAATGCTCCCTGACGAGTGGACCCGAACAACACAGGTATCACGACGAAAGGAGTATTTTTTTATGCAGAATATGCCGCAGAACAAACTAGAAAACTTCGTATTTACAGTCATGATGGCCTTCCTGATGGTCTATGCCATGATCTGTTACAACATTTCACTGAATCTGGGTGGAATGACCAGTCAGGTATTCCTTATGGCATTCGGAGAGATGCGTATCATGTGGCCGGTAGCTATCGTGCTTGAGCTCTTCGTAATGAAGAAGCCTGCGATGTTTCTCACAAAGAGAGTTGTCACAAAAGAGATGCCATTCTCGATCATACTTATCATCAGATGCGCACTTACAGTATGCCTGATGTGCCCTACTATGAGTCTTGTTGCTACTATCCTCTTCAAGGATTATTCAAATGCCGGATTCATCGCTACCTGGCTTCAGACAGCTGCAATGAATTTTCCTATGGCACTCGCATGGCAGATCTTCTTCTGTGGACCATTTATCCGTCTGATCTTCCGTCTTATCTTCAGAAGACAGAAGTCAGCTGCTGTTAACACAGAGGCTTGCTCCGCAGAGAACTGATAAAAAAAAACGCACTGAGTCGTGGATTTATTCCACGGCTCTTTTTTGATCGGTGTCTCCGACGGACACTGACACACCTTCATACTCGAGGGTGCAATAGAAAAGGACGGGGCCCATTTTCATTTTTTGAAAAGGAACCCGTCCCATTATTGGACTATGTATTTATTGAATTGATTGGTTTATATGTGTCTTACTTCAGTATATCTTTTACTGCACTATTCGGGATTACGAATTCAAGCGCACCCATGTACATCGGAGCCACATCTCCCTGATTGTAGCAGATCACGATATTGCCATCCTTATTGAGGTAGAACGAGGCCTTGTCAGTCAGGTCACTTTCCTTGAAGTCATCTAATCCCTCACCATTCCTGCTGTCGGTATAGAAGTAGTTGACCTCGTCAGAGTCCTTTACCTGCTCTTCCATCTGGCTCTCCACGTTCTTGAGAAGTGCATCCTTGTAGTCAGCACCATCCTTGAAGAGGTCTGCGAGCTTTATCTGCTTTCCGGTCTCAAGAGATATCGTATAGTAGTGGTTCTCCTGATAGCTGTCACCAGCGGTCGTGAGCCTTGAGAGCTTCAGAGTGAAGTATTTATCTGTCTTGTCAATGACCTTGGTATCTACATCGAGAGCCTCATGACCCTTCATCCTCTTTGTATCCTTGAACTCCTGTACATACTTATCAGTGAGCTCCTTTATCTCCTTATTTACATCATCGGCTGTCTTCTTTGCGGTCTTATCATCTGACTTAAGCCCTGATACAGCGACGCTTGCTTCATTCCTTCCGTCGTTCTGATAGTAGTCTCGCAGCGTAATCAGCTGGAAGAATCCACCGATTCCAGGGATATTTCCCATAGCATTTGCTACACCTGCATTCGAATTCGGCAGGATAAAGATCGTAAGCGCTGCAGCAGCTGCTACAGCCCACCTTGTTATACTGCTCTTCCTTTTTGCCATCCTGTTTTCAAACTCTGCCTGTACCATTCTGTTCTTCATTTCGTTTACCGCCTTATCATCCATTGAATAACCGGCGTATCTTTTTTTCATATTCTCAAATTCATCTGTCATAACCTTCTGCCTCCATGTCCTGTTTCAGCTTCTTAAGGCTTCTATAGAGCCGGCTCTTCACCGTATTTTCATTCTCGCCGAGGATCTCTGCGATTTCTCTCAGCTTCATTTCTTCAAAATATTTAAGTTGTATAACAGCCTTGTCCTTCGGATCGAGTGAATCCAGAATCCTCTTAAGGTCTGTATCCTCATAGGTATCTGACTTCCCTTCGCCCTGGTAGTCCATCGCATCAAGTGAATCCGGCTGATTCTTCTCTACACTTCGGTAAATCTCGTTCATCATGATCCGGTAGATCCAGGTTCCTGCGAACTCAGGATTCTTCAGGCTCCTGGCATTCTTTATGGCCCTGTACGCACCCTCCTGCACGATATCCTCTGCGTCTGCCTCATTGTGTGTAAAGCTCACTGCCATCCGGTAATAGCTGTTATATTTTTCAAGGATCACTTTCTCAATAAGCCTTTCATTAGTACTTTTTCTTTCCCGGGAAAACACTTTGTATCACTTCCTTTCGTCTTACATCTGTTAGACATTCTGACTCTGGAAAAAGTTTCAAAAAAAGATGAAAAAGGGACCTGTCCCCTTTTTCATCTCTGCATGGATATTATTTCCTGTTCAAGCTTTACATTGTTATCGAGCATGTATTTCATTATGTCGGTGTATAATCCTCTCTCTATCAGATGATGAGCCTTAGTTATATCATTCTTTTCGAGAGGCTTCGTATATGCCCGATATTTTTCCAGATCGTGTATGCCCATGTGATATGGCTCAAAGGATATGCCGGTCCGATTTTTCAGACGCTCCATTATGAGAAAGCCGTCAGGATCTATATCACCGAAGTGAAACCACTTATATCTCCATTTTTCATTAATGCATGAAAAGAATTTCTCCTTGATCATGTTATGGTATCCGCCGAGATACACAATTGTGGCGTCAGGCAGATCCAGACGGTTGAAGCTCGTCAGGTTCTCGACTGTCATGATGATATGCGAAGCAATACCAACATTTCTGACCCGCGATACTGTATCTGATGACAGGCCAACTGCTCTCCCCTCAAAGAATCCCATAATCATACTGTCATCAAAATAAATATTTCCCTTACCCTTGATCCAGATAGTGGAAGGATTCGCAAGTATACCATAATCAGCAAGGATCTCCACCTGCCGATCCTTGGTGCCGTACAGCTCAGACATCTCATCCGAGACATCGCCGTACTTTTCAAGAAGCTTTACTATCCGCTGCCTGTATCTGTCGCCAAAGGCCTTGCTGTCTCCGAGTACAGAGATTGAAAGCTCTCTTTCAAGCAGCTCACCGTCATGATGCAGGATGCGTTCTAACAGACGAACAATATCGCTTGCCTCTGCAAGCTCATACGTCGGTCTCTTCCCAGATGACAGTCTCTCCAACTGATCCTTTGTGAAAGAATCTATAAGAGTGTCCCTGCCAAGACATGACTCGTAGAATGCCTTTTCATCCCTTATGATATTCCTCTTCTCACGCCGTCCTATCAGTCCATAATACTCAGGTATGGCACCGTCTATGGCAGTGATCTTCTTTATCACATTGTCCTTTGATGTAATAGTGACAAGCCCCTGATGCTCTAGCTCATCAAGCTCTTTTTCAAAGGCACTCACCTTCTCCTGCGGCTCGAAATCATCATCGTACTTCCTGTACACCCTTTCAGGAGTAATTGAAAAGGTCTGATGAACCAGATTATCACCGGTATATGTCAGGCTGTTCTCATACTTATCCAGAAGCAGTGAAAGAATCTTCTTCTGCCTGTCAGTCGGTCTGAAGCTCATTCTCTCATCCCTTCTATCATAAAGGTGTAACGTCCCTTCGTGACGAGGCTTATCGTCGTATCAATGTGTGATCCGATACTGTTTATCTTGTCAGGCGGAGCTGAATAGATTACCTGGAAATGATTCTCTTCAAGGTACTTTACCATCTGCTCGATTCTTTCCTGAGACATAGCTGCAAATGCCTCATCAATGAACACAAGTCTCTCACAGCATCTCTCACGAGGATAGCACTGCATCAGGCTTGCAGCCAGAATGATAAAGTAAGGAGTCTGCTTTTCTCCACCACTCGCAGAGCCCTGCTTTACAGACAGGTCAGCCTCTACATCGGTATCACCCTGACGGCTCTTAATCTTCATATCATAGGTAAAATACCTGCGATAATCCGTATACTCCTCTTCATCCTCATCAGAGAGGATCACATTCATGAAGTCCCTGATATTGCCGTTGAGTTCAGTATTTGCATTTTCCTGAGAGAGCATGAATTCCATTGCGCCCTGATATTCATCAAGCTTCTTTAGTATATCAAAGAAGGATGTACGGTCGCTCCTTGGCTTCATCTCAAAGCGGTAGGTATCTGAACCGAACGGAGTTCTTGCAAGCTCTTTATTTATTCCGTCAATCTCAGTCCTGGCATTGTCCATCTTTTCCTTGAGTTCTGCCACAAAGTCATTCATGAATGCTGTCTCCAACTGCTCAGACTTGTCTTCGAGCCTCTGCCTGGTCTCATCAATCTTTACATTACGAAGATTCTGATACTCGCTCCTGTAGAACGGAATCCGGGCAGGACCTATCAGAGTATAGTCGAGCCTGTTGATTATCTTCAGATACTCAAGCTGAGCACCTTCAAGAGAAGTCTGGTACTTCTCGCGCAGTTCATTCCTTATGACATTTACTCTTTCCGGAGTGATAACATAAGCATTGCTGCTACGATTTCTCATCATGTCATATTCAGACGCCACCTCATCTGAATACTCAGGTTGTACGGAAATGCTCTCCCTATATCTTTTGTCAGTATCCTTTACCTCGTCCTCATTCCTTGCAGCCGCCTGATTCTCCTTCTCAATTGATTCCTTACATGACTTTATCGCATATTCATTGTCATTGACAGCATTCTGAGCATCCTTCTCTTCCTTCTGAGCAGCCTGCTGCTCTAGGAGTGCCGCAGTGAAGGCCGGATTCTTCTCATACGTCTTTATCTGCTTCTTTTTCTCATCAGCCTCTGCAGAAAGAGAATATATCTTCTGATTCACATCAAAGTCATACTCTGAAATATCCGTCCGCATGCTCTTGATATATGCGGATTTCTCAGCAACAGGCCTTCTCTCTGACTCATATTTCTGAAGCAGGACATTCATACCGTCGATACGAGCTGCAATATCGTTTTTCTGGAGATCAAGTGCATCCTTGCCGAGGCATACCCTGGTCTTCCTCATATCCATGCGGCTTACTGCATAGCTCTTCGCAAGCATCCCGTCCTGCATTATGCCACCAAGCGGATGGTCGTGCAGCTCGTCAAGGTCAGCGCACAGAATGATCCTTCCAAGGAGATAGTTGATATACCTTCTTGCCACCTTATTCGTGATAACAAGCTGATCAGCTGCGGAACCAGGCTCTGTCTCATCAAGCTTATCCGGAAGACGGTCAGCCATCACGAGATTGATGCCGTTTATCTTCCTGTCATGAATAATCTGCATGATGCGTCCGGTATACTGCGGTTCGGACACCAGATAGAATCTTTTTCTTCCGAGAAAGGTCTCGATAGCCATTCGCCAGTCAGGATTTTTAATCTCCTGCACCAGCTCAGCAAGCAGGAATACATCGGTATCTATTCCCTTGGACTTAAGTTCATTCTCGATCAGATCTCGTGCCTTCTCGGCATTTCTGTCGAAGATAAGCTGATTGCTCTCGAGCTTTTTCTGCTCACTGTACAGCTCATTCAGAGACTTCCTCGTCTCACTGATGCTGTCATCGATATGTACGAGCTTAGTAGAAAGTTCACCTGACAGCTTCTCTATAGCCTCAGCATATTTAAGAAAAGCAGCCCGCTTACTGTCATCTGAGATTTCGCTGTCTCCAAGCCTTTTAAGGATTCCATTCTCATCCTCTGAGATACCTGAGACTATATCCCAGCCGAGTGTCTCCGATATCTGCTTTTCCAGAGTTTCCAGCTTGTTCCTTGCTACCTCAAGCGTCTTAATCTCATGCTTTATCTCGGCAATTCTTTCTCTCAGACTGTCAATCGTTCCACTGATATTCTGAAGGGCTTCATTTGATTCAGCTTCCCTCAGCCTCTTATGTGCTCTTTCGAGAGTCTTATTAAGGGAGTCGGTTTTCTTTTCCTCCGCAGAAAGCTTCTCCTTCAGGAAACGTATCCTGGTCTGAATATTTTCCTTTTTCTCAACTGCAGCCTTATAATTCTGATAATCGAGAAGAAGCTCACGAAGAGTAACAAAATGCAGCCTGTCCTCATAAGCCTGTGACTCAGCTTCAACCTTCTCCAGCTGTTTTCTTGAATCCATAAGACTGTTATAGAACTCCCAAAGCTCCATGTACTGGCTCCGGTATTCCCTTATCCTTCCAAGAGAATCGATAGGATCCTCGTCTAGCACACTGTTCTGGATGAACTGATCGATATTATTCTCCGGATCGAAGGCAAGTGTTTTCAGAAGCTTTGACTTGTATCTGTCTACGCTTTCACGGATTCCAAGACTTCTTAAGATCTGCTGCGGTCCCTTTTTCGGCGGGTAAAAATCACTACCCTTTAGCCGCTTTCCTTTTACCGTAAGGCTGATGCGCGGAGTCACCTTAATCGTGCCCTTTTCCTTATCCTCTTCACAGAAGCTGATATCCGAAAGCCTCGTATCTGCAAACGCAAACCACCTTGAATCTACATCTGCCGCTTCACTTAAGGACTCCATCACGACACCGACCGTGATCGGATACTCATCCACTGGAGAATAGAATTCCATCGCTATATAGCCCGTGATCTCACCGGTCCGCAGGAATCTGTCACTTCCATTGCTTCTGGTATCACCCCGGACGTACGACTTTACCTTCCTGTCCTTATCTCCGGCCGCAATATTGAATTTCCTGTTGCCTGTCAGAAGATACATTATCGCATCCAGGATCGTGGACTTTCCTGTACCATTCACACCTGTCAGAAGCGTGGAGCCCGACATACTGAAAATCTCATACTGAAATCTCGACCAGTTGATCAGCAGACACTTCTCTGCTGAAATCCTGTTATTTTCATTCTCCATCATTATCCTCCTCATACTGGTCTTCGTCTTCTAACATTTCAATCGTATCTTTCCTGCTCTTCGCCCTCATCCTCTCCTCAGAAGCCTTTGCCAGATCCTCGAACCCCTCCTTTGACAGAGCAAACTGAAGCGATGGATATAGGACTATGACGCAGTCAGGCTCACCGACCTTTCCCTTCACCGATACCAGGTTATACGACGAAAGCAGTGAAAGTGCATTGCTGAGCGTGGTCTTGTCGATAGTGTCCTTGTAGCCGAACTTCTCAAGAGCAAATGAAAGGTCTGTAAGAGATACGGTAAAATTTCTCACAAGACTTCCCTCACGAAGCCTGTCCGAATACATCGTCCACAGCGCACAGAGAATTATGCTGTCAATTCTCTTAAGGCGCAGGTGTCCCGTCATTACATCCACTCCTTCCGTGCTTCGAAGCATAGCTACACCATTGTCACGATCAAGAGCAATCTCATACCCCATATATCCGAGGTAATCCGTCATGAATGCATACTTATGGGAGATAAATGAAAACATTTTCCTGCTTGCACCATTGTCATCCCTGTCGCGCACTACAAATGTCTTTTTGAAAAGATACCGCAGTACCCTCCTGAAGCTTTCCTTCTCCTGAGAGGTGCAGTCATCCCAGTATTCTTCGATCGTCATTTATTTTTTTCCTCTTCTATAACAAAATTGTGAAGCATCAGATGATTCTTCTCAAGGTATCCGTCACGCTGCTTAATCGAAAATCCATTATCCCTGCCATACGCTACTGCTGAGAGTGCACGGAGCAGGTCCTCGTCAGAATCCATCGGCAGCTCATCACTTGTCACATATCCCCTGCCCTTCATCTGATTGTCGACAAACTGCTTCATCAGGCTCTTCGAATATGGATTGAACGCTGCCCTCTCCTGCTCTTCAAGTGCTGCCTTCTTCTCGGCCTCGGTGATCATAACGGTAGTCATCTCCTGTGACCTGCGGATCATCTTCGCATTCGGAGGATACCGAAGAGAATCCTCATCTATATACTCATCTGTATCAAATGAGAATAGATCACTCATATCTTCAAGCAGCAGATCCTTTTCTCCGATTCCATCTGTATTATCTATGAGATACTTGAGAACCGTCTCCACCGTTCCTCTCGCGGACACATCCCTGTTCTGGATGAACCTGGCACGACCGACGGCTATTCGCAGATATACATTTATCTTCTTTGAGATATCTGCCATGATATTGTCATAATCATCCGACAGAAACTTCTTTGTCTGGCTTATCCTCTCATCGATCAGCTCTGCCGCCTCTTCCTCATTCTTACCCGTCTCTTCCATGCAGGTCTTTATTGTGAGCTCGCAGGTAGCCTTATTTTTCTGCATATTATCCAGGGATGAAATAATGCTCGTCCTGTACAGATGTATATTCTGCTGGCTGTTGAGCCTTGAATATTCCCTGATGAAATCACCGCTGCAGTACGCTATGATATTCTCCGTAAGACTCTCTAAGGTCTCTTCCTTTACCATCCTCTCGATAATATCCCTGATAAAGGTAGACAGCTGCTTCAGCGATCCTGACAGAGCCTTTGCATTACGGTATACGGCAACGACTGCATTGACATAAGGATTGTCCCTCCACTGGTCACGATTCTTCAGACGATTGTATATGTCGAAAATATATCCTGAGAACTCTGCCCGCTCCGGTGTCATGAGCCTCTGGAGGAACTCTGCCAGAGCTATCCCCTGCTCCGTAAGGACTATATTGTGCCCGTATGTCGTGTCATCAATCTCATCGTGAAGCCATCCGACCTCTGGCTGTGAGAGCCTGTGAAGGATCTGACTGGCTATATTTCTCGGTGTCGCATCACCCGTGAAATCAGGATCATCAATCTCTATGTGATTGTCCATGAGGTACTGCTCGAGCGCTCCTCGCACCTTCTCCCGCGGAATCCTATAAGTGATCTCCTGGTCATATACCTCATAAATAGCCAGCAGACAGCCTGAATACACCCGCTGATTGCTACCGCTTGACAGGAGATTGAAAAAATTGGATGGAGCTATATCAAATACGTTAGGCATGTTTCTCCTCAAAAAACTGTTTCAAGTATTGTATCATATTTCGATCATTATTGCTTTCTTTTTTTCATCCTGTTCTGATATAATGAAATCAGTATGTAGCAGTTGAAAAGTGGAGGTAATAAATGAAGGAACAAAAAGGAAGGTTTTTTAATGACGGGGACTACCGTCAGGAGCAGGGGTACACTCCTGACGATCCTGAAAAGGCTAAGCTCGTCCTGCAGCTCGGGGAGCTGATCACAGACAGGATGGATGCGAAGATCCTCAGGAATATGACCTATGATGACCCTGAATACTGGGCCTTAGATCACATTCTCACCAAGGATGAAGTGAAGTTCATGCTGAGCTTTAAAAAGACACGTGTGAACTACCGTATAGAGAAGCTGGCAGAGATGAATCATATGTCAGTAGATGAGGCCCAGAAAATGGTTGATCATCTCGTATGGCTCGGTCTCATAGAGTTCAACAGAGAGAATCCAGAAGGCATAAAGCAGTATGATATGCCGATCTTCGTACCTGGTTCTGCCGAATTCATGATGATGCAGGATCCGCTCACAGATGAGCATCCGGAACTGGCCACATTTTTCAATCTGATGACCCAGATGCCACTGGAACCGCTCACTCCTATGGTCCCGCCAGGAGGCGCAGGAGTCGGAATGCATGTCATCCCTGTAGAATCGGCTATCGAGACGAATCCGGAATCCATAAGTCTTGAGAGAATATCTCATTGGCTCGATAAGTACGATGGCAAAATCAGTGTTGGTCAGTGTACCTGCCGCAAGCAGCAGAGAATGCGCGGTGAAGGTGATGGTGAGATCGAAGGCGAGTTCTGCGTGGGTGTCGGTGATCTGGCTGAGTTCTGTGTCGAGAGACATACAGGCCGCTATATCACTAAAGAAGAGGCCATGGAAATCTTTAAGCGTGCAGAACGGCACGGCTTCGTCCATCAGATCACAAATATCGATGGCGAGGACAAGATCGTAGGAATCTGCAACTGTGCTCCTGGAGTCTGCAATGCCATCCGTACATCCCAGCTGTACAATACGCCTAATATGAGCCGCAGCGCCTATCGCGCACATGTAGACAGAGACAAGTGCGTAGCATGTGGCAAGTGCGTAGAAGTCTGCCCTGTCGGTGCAGCAAAGCTCGGCCAGAAGCTATGCAGGGCTGATGGCAGCCGTGTGAAGTACCCTCTGTCTGAGCTTCCTGACAATCACAAGTGGGGACCTGACAAGTGGAATCCATCATATAGAGAAGATGCGAAGATCAATGTCTATGATACAGGTACCGCCCCATGTAAGACAGCCTGTCCTGCTCATCTCGCCGTTCAGGGATATGTGCATCTGGCAAAGGAAGGCAGATACATGGATGCTCTTGAGCTCATCAAGCAGGACAATCCATTCCCTGCAGTATGCGGAGCCATCTGTAACAGACACTGTGAAGATGCCTGTACGAGAGGCACAATCGACTCCCCTGTCGCAATCGATGAGATCAAGAAATTCATCGCTGAGCAGGAACTCCATGAGGATAAGCGTTTCATCCCTATATGCGAAAAGGATGACGGCGGCATGTGGGGAAGCGATTACAGAATGGCCATCATTGGTGCTGGTCCAGCCGGAATGACCTGTGCATACTACCTGCGTACCAGAGGCTATGATGTCACCATTTTTGAAAAAGAAAAACGTCCGGGTGGAATGCTCCTTAACGGAATTCCAAATTTCCGTCTCGAGAAAAATGTCCTCGAGGCAGAAATAGATGTATTAAAACAGATGGGCGTTGAATTCAGATGTGGCGTCGATGTAGGGAAGGATGTGACCATTCAGGATCTAAGAGATCAGGGATACAAGGCATTCTATCTCGCAATCGGTCTTCAGGGAGGAAGAAAAGCCGGAGTCCCTGGCGAAGATGCAGAGGGTGTTGAATCAGGTGTATCATTCCTGAAGCGAACTTCTATCGGGCTGTCAGAGGATGGTTCTACAGATGAAGTGAAGCTCCCTGGTGATGTAGTCGTAGTCGGCGGCGGTAATGTAGCAATTGATGTCGCACGCACTGCCCTGCGCTGTACCTCAGGCAAGGTGACCATGCTATGTCTCGAGGGAGAAGATGAAATGCCTGCCGCAGCTGATGAGGTCGAAGAGGCCAGGGCTGAAGGAATTGAGATCATGAACGGCTGGGGACCTAAGGAACTGGCATCTGCTGATGGCAGGGTTTCCGCAATTACCTTCAAGAAATGTACTAAGGTAAAGGATGCTGATGGCAGATTCAATCCTCAGTATGATGAGAATGAGACTATCACTCTTGAATGTCAGACGGTTCTCATGGCAATAGGCCAGTCTGCCGAATGGGGCAATCTGCTTGACGGAACAAATGTTGAGACAGGCCGTGGCAACTGTGCTGTCGCAGATGACATCACTTTCCAGACTGCAGAGCCGGATATCTTCGCTGGCGGAGATATCTACCATGGAGCAAGATTTGCAATTGATGCCATAGCCGATGGCAAGAAGGCTGCTGAGTCAATGCATCGTTTTGTACATCCTGGCCAGAGCCTCACAATCGCAAGAGACCTCCGTGAGTTCAAGGAACTCGATAAAGATGACATCAGCATTGATTCATATGACAGGACTCCGAGAGTCACTATCACAATGAAGGATGGAGTCACAACAGATCAGGCCAAGAGATCATTCTCAGATCTCCGTGCAACTCTTACAGAAAAGCAGGTACAGGAGGAAGCTTCACGCTGTCTGGGATGCGGAGCTTCTATTGTAGATTACAACCGCTGTATCGGATGTGGTCTCTGCACTACCCGCTGCAAGTTCGATGCCATTCATCTGTCCCGTGATCTGCCACATGCTTCAGACATGCACAGGTATGAGGAGCGTATCAGCGAGGTAGCAAAATACGCAGGTAAGCGCGCTATGAGCATTACACTCCACAAGAAGCTGCCGGAATACCAGGAATAAAGTTACAAGTTATGAGTTGATAGTTGTAAGCTATCCTTAGTGAACACACAGGAATCTAAATGAGCAATAGAGAATTCGAGATTTTGGAAACAAAGGAGAGAGTTATTGAAGACAACGACAAGGTAGCCGCTGAAGTCAGAGACTATCTGAAATCGAAGAATGTCTTCTTCGTGAATCTGATGTCCAGCCCGGGTGCCGGAAAGACTACCACACTTGTACGCACCATAGACATACTAAAGGATAAATACCGAATCGGGGTCATGGAGGCAGATGTCGACAGCGATGTAGACGCAAGTACCGTGGCCGATGCCGGTGCAAAGGTCATCCAGCTCCATACCGGCGGCTCCTGCCACATGGATGCCGATATGACTCAGCGCGGACTTGAAGTGCTTGGAGTTGACGACCTGGATCTCGTATTTCTCGAGAATGTCGGCAATCTTGTCTGCCCTGCTGAGTTCGATGTAGGTCAGAATAAGGAGGTCGTGATCCTGTCAGTACCTGAGGGTGATGACAAGCCGCTCAAGTACCCTCTGATGTTCAAGGTAGGAGATATTCTTCTGGTAAATAAATTCGATACGAGAGCCGTCTTCGATTTCAGCATCAATAAGCTATGTGACAGCCTGAACTACGCGAATCCTTCACTCAAGGTCATCCCGATCTCGGCTAAGACCGGTGATGGGTTCGACGAATGGATCAGCTGGCTCGAAAGACAGATATCTCTGTCCAAGGAGGAAAACAAGTGAAGGTCATAGAACTGAATGCCTCTGTCACTGCATCGAATGACAGGGACGCAGATGCTATCAGAAAAGAAATGAAGGCGAAGGGTACTCTTCTCATCAACCTGATGTCAAGTCCAGGTTCAGGAAAGACCACTCTTCTATCCCGCACCATTACCGATCTGAGGGATGATCTGGATATCGCCGTCATGGAAGCTGATATAGCATCAGATGTAGATGCTGTAAAGATTGAGAATCTCGGTGCCACATCCATACAGGCTCATACTGATGGAATGTGCCACATGGATGCAGGCATGACAAAACGTGCTCTTGATTCAATGGGATATGATGGTAAAGATCTGATCTTCCTTGAAAATGTAGGAAATCTGATCTGTCCTGCTGAGTTCGACACCGGAGCAGGACTAAAAGTCATGATCCTCTCAGTACCTGAGGGTGATGACAAGCCGCTCAAATACCCTCTGATGTTTGAAGAGTCTGATGCACTCGTCATCACAAAGATGGATACTCTTGAATATTTTGATTTCGATGTAGATAAGTGTCAGGAACGGGCAAGGAATCTGAATCCGGATATCAGCATCTTCCCGGTATCAGCAAAGACCGGTGATGGTATGGATGCATTTGAGAACTGGCTTAAGGAACAGGTGAAAACCTGGAAATCGTAATACGCAAATGTGCATTGCCTGCATTCAGGTGATGCACATATTTTTTGCAGAAATATCAGCTATTATACCCCAGGTCCTTTTTCTTATGACCAGGAGAGCCTGTGAAGATTGCCCATTTCATTTAATCCGGGGAATCCGTTCTGTCTCAGTGCTTCATACAGCACTATTGCTACAGAATTCGACAGATTAAGTGATCTCGTATCTCCCAGCATAGGTATTCTGATGCACGCACCAGGGTGCTCTACCAGAATCTCCTCCGGAATGCCGGCTGATTCCTTGCCAAACATGATATAGTCATCCGGACCGAAATGCACATCCGAATAGCACTGTCTGGCCTTGGTTGTGGCAAACCACAGATGAGGCTTTATATTATCATCAGAATCTGTAATTTCACCTTCATATACCAGATTTCCGTGCTTCTCACAGAAATCCTCATAATCATTGTATTCTGTCAGATCAAGCCTGTCCCAATAATCCATTCCTGCTCTCCTTACATACCTGTCATTCAGTATGAATCCAAGTGGATATATGAGATGCAGGGCTGATCCGGTGGCTACACAGGTACGACCGATAGCACCAGTATTGAATGGTATCTCAGGCTGATGTAGAACTATATTTATCATTTATTCAGATCCTCTGCTTCTTTCTCTACCATACTTTCAGTGCCATCAGACGTCTCTGCCTCTACCTCTTTTATCACACACTCATTGCCCGTGATGAGCCATGTCTCACCTGAGCCACAGTATGGACAGGTCCTGCCGTACTCTACCGTAGGATAATTCCGCTCACAGCTCGAGCAGAATGTGACAGCCGGTATTGTCTCTATCTTCAGAACCGAGTCCTTAAGCAGTGGGTGTCTGCTCTTGAAATAATCCCAGCACTCGGTGAAATAATCCGTCATAATACCTGACACCTCTCCTACAGACAGAGTCACCGAGCCATATCTGCTTATATGATTTTCTTCTGCAGCCTCATCAAGTGTCTTCGCCAGATGAAGCACAATTCCCATTTCATGCATAGATCACTGCCAATCCGGATTGAAAGCCCATTACACTCTGTATGTCCTTACAGGATGTGTTCTCCCTTTCTGTCATTCAGACTCCATTATAAATAACTGTACAATTAAAGTAATCCCCACGCCATAAAAAAGCACCGCTCGTACTCAATGTACAGGTGGTGCTTTTTAAAAGGATGAAATAGGGATCTGTCCCCTTTTTCATCCTATGCTGTTTTCTCTTCTGAGGCCTTATGCAGGACGGTGATGACCTTCTTAGGGCACTTGGCGGCGCAGTCTCCGCAGCCTACGCACTTGTCCTGATCGATGTAGGCTATATTGTCCACTACATGGACGGCATCGTGCTGACAGGTCTTCTCACAGAGATGACAGGCGATGCAGCCGACCTTGCAGACTGACATGACATCCTTGCCCTTGTCCTTATTACGGCAGTCGACTACCTCTGATGCCTCATAAGGAATAAGCTCTATGATATCACGCGGGCAGGCCTCTACGCACTTGCCACAGGCCTTGCAGGCTTCCTTGTCCACATAGGCGATCCCGTTTACGATATGGATCGCATCGAACTGGCAGGCCTCTACACAGTCGCCGAATCCCATGCATCCATACTTACAGTCCTTAGGACCGCCGCCAGGCACGAATGACATAGCTGAGCAGCTCTTCACACCCGCATAATTGTACTTGGTAGAAGCAGCATCACAGTCACCGATACATCTGACATGAGCAACCATTCTCACCGACTCCCCGGCATCAACACCCATGATGGCACCGACCTTCGCAGCTACCGGAGCTCCTCCGACAGGACACTGGTTTACAGGAGCCTCTCCTGTAACGATGGCGTGGGCACAGCCCGGACATCCGGGATATCCGCAGCCACCACAGTTATTACCAGGAAGCACTCCGAGCACTTCCTCTTCTCTTGGATCTACCTCTACCTTGAACCTCTCAGAAGCCAGACACAGGAGAAATCCAATAGCACATCCGACGGCTCCTATGATGATAGCCGCCATTATTATTCCACTTACCATACTTAAACCCTCCTTAGATCATTCCTGAGAAGCCGAAGAATGCCATTGACATGAGTCCGGCTGTGATAAGGGTCATTGCAGTACCCTTGAAATACTTCGGATAGTCATTGTACTGGTACTTCTCGCGGATTCCTGCAAGGATTACGATTGCAAGGAAATATCCAAGACCTGTACCGAGTCCATATACTACACCCTGAAGGATATTGTAGTTATTTGTCACGTTCTTCAGAGCTACACCAAGTACAGCGCAGTTGGTCGTGATAAGAGGCAGATAAACACCAAGTGCCTGATACAGAGAAGGAACGTTCTTCTTCAGGAACATCTCAACCACCTGTACAAGAGCTGCAATCACGAGGATGAATACGATTGTATCCAGATACTCGAATCCTGTAGGTACGAGAATGTACTTGTACAGAAGTCCTGCCACGACCGATGCGATCGTGATGACGAAGGTTACGGCTCCGCCCATTCCTACTGCTGTGGAGGTCTTCTTCGATACGCCGAGGAACGAACACAGCCCAAGGAACTGACTCAGGAGCACGTTATTTACGATGAATGCTCCAATGAATATAAGTGCCAGATTGCTCATTTACTTCGCCTCCTTCTGCTTTGCCTTCAGATTCTCTACAGCTTCCTTGACATTAGGATTGCTGGAGTCCATTGCGGCTTCAAGACTGTCCTCATCATTGCAGAGGCAGGAATTCTCGATAGGTGCAAGCGGCTTGCCCTTCGCAGCCTGCTTCTCTCTTACTATATTCATGATTACTACGAGAAGAGCCAGGATGAAGAATGCACCAGGAGCAAGCACGAAGATTGAAACCGGTGTATATCCGGCCTTACCGGCTGCCTTGTCAGCAAGCGGAAGGATCTGTGCTCCGAAAATACTTCCTGAACCTAAAAGCTCTCTTACAGCACCGATGAAAATAAGGGATGCCGTAAATCCAAGTCCCATTCCAAGTCCATCAAAGAGTGATGGGATCACCGGGTTCTTCGATGCATAGCTCTCTGCACGTCCAAGGATAATACAGTTCACTACTATCAGAGGGATATAAATACCAAGCGAATCATACAGGCTTGGCAGATATCCCTGAATCAGGAACTGCACGATGGTCACGAACGATGCTACTACCACGATGAATGCCGGCATACGTACACGATCCGGGATCATCTTCCTCAGGGCTGAAATAAGTGCATTAGATAATGCGAGAACGACCGTAGTGGAAAGTCCCATTCCGAGTCCATTCATGGCAGATGTCGTGACTGCGAGAGTCGGGCAGATACCAAGCACGAGGACAAATATAGGATTCTCCTTAACGATACCATTATATAGTCTTTCCTTCGGGCTATCCATTACTGCTCACCTCCTGCTATACTCTTGAAATATTCAAATCCGGCATCCACACCATTGGTGATGGCGCGTGATGTGATGGTCGCACCACTGATGGCCTGAATCTCATTGTCACCAGGTGTACCCTTGGTCACAGTATATTTGCCGATTGAAATGCCCTTGAACTGATCCATGAACTTCGGCTCTGTAGACTTCATTCCAAGTCCCGGTGTATCAGAAATATCAGTTATCTTGTATCCGTTCATCTTGCCATCATTTGTGACACCCATTGAGAAGGTAGCATTGCCGCCATAGCTCTTCGTCACAACGGTGATTACATATCCGAGCGATTTCCCACTCTTGTCATCAGCCTCGACGCAGGCGGTGATGGAAATATTATCATAGCCTGCCTTCTTGATGAGAGCTGTTGCCTTATCAGAATCGAAGTCTGCATAATCCTTGAAGCTTGCTGCATCCTCAAAAACAGCTTTATAAGCGTCATTCGTAGCCTTCGCTGCCGCAGCATTACGAGGCTTCAGGGTAATCTGATATACAAGTCCTAAAAGAAGTCCTGAGACAAGCGTGATCACTGTAAGTCTCATTGCATCACGAAGGATTGATTTCTTATCATTCATACTCACGCCTCCTTAGCTTTCTTTGCCTTCTTCTCTTTCCTGATTCCGAATGCTCTTGGAATTGTAGCCTTCTCGATAAGAGGTACAAACAGGTTGGAGAATATGATGGCATATGAAACACCCTCAGCAGATGAACCGAAGAATCTGAAGAGTCCTGTCATCACGCCAAGCAAGATTCCATATATAATCTGTCCGCTTGGAGTGATCGGGCTCGTGACATAGTCGGTAGCCATGAAAAATGCACCGAGCATCAGTCCGCCGCCTGCAAGCTCGCTCACGAGGAAATTCATATCGAATCCATGTCCGCCAAAGATAATTGTAAAAATAGCAAATGTAAGGATGTATGTCCCAGGAATCCTCAGGGTAATAACTCCCATGATAATAAGGAAAATAGCTCCGATAACGATTGCTATCATTGATGTCTCACCAATTGTACCAGGAACATTTCCGAGGATAAGACGCATCGTGTCGACACTCTTGCCAGCCTTCAGTGTAGCAAGTGGTGTAGCTCCACCGAAGGTATCCTGGAATCCCGGATAGTCAGAGAAATCTGTCATGAGTCCTGCGAATGAGATAAGCAGGAAGCATCTGGCACCGAGTGCCGGGTTCATGAAGTTCTGACCAAGGCCTCCGAACAGTTCCTTTACAATGATGATGGCGAATGCGCCGCCCAGGATTCCAAGCCAGATAGGTGCCGAGCTCGGCAGATTCAGTGCAAGCAGCAATCCGGTAACAACTGCTGATAAGTCTCTCGTCGTATTCTTCTTATGGACTATCCTGCAATAGATGTACTCGGACAGAACACTTGCTGCAATAGTCGATACAATGATGAGCAGTGCCCTGATACCGAAATTGAATACTCCGAATACGGTAGCAGGCAGCAATGCGATGATCACATACGCCATAATACGCTGCGTATCATCCTTTGCCCTCACATGTGGCGAGGAAGTAACGTTAGGCATTTTCTTTTCTTCTGTTTCACTCACTTCGCTCACCTCACTTCTTGTCCTTTGCTGCCGCAGCAGCCTTCTTCTTGTCTGCAAGTACCTGCTTTTTCATCGTCTTGATATACTGGGCGAGTGGACGTCTCGCAGGGCAGCCGTAGCTGCAGCTTCCGCACTCCACGCACTCCAGGCCATACCATTTCTCGAACTCTTCCTTCTGGCCATGCTTCGAATAATCAGCAAGCCTTGATGGAACAAGTCCCTCCGGGCATGCATCTACGCAGCGGCCACAGTTGATACAGGCTGTCTCTTCATACTCGCTTGCCGCATCCTCGGTAAGGCACAGAAGAGCTGATGTAGTCTTCGTTGTCGGGACATCAAGACCGTAGAGCGCGAATCCCATCATAGGGCCTCCGCTGATCTCCTTCTTCGCATCATGGATAAGCCCGCCTGCTGCATCGAGAAGCTCCTGATAGCTCGTGCCTATACAGATACGGAAATTGCGCGGCTCACATACTGCATCACCTGTCACAGTAAATACTCTGTTCATAACAGGAATGCCGTGCTTTACAGCATCGTATATAGCCATCAGCGTAGCTACATTATCTACTATGCAGCCCGCATCTGCCGGGAGCATCTTTGAATTGATGTCACGTCCTGTGACAGCATGGATCAGCTGTCTCTCACCGCCCTGAGGGTACTTAGTGAGAAGAGGCTGTACAGAAAGCTTCTCATCGTCCTTTATCAGATTACTGATCTGCTCTATGCAGTCCGGCTTGTTATTCTCAATTGCGAATACGCCCTTTGCATTAGGGAAGAGCTGAAGTACTATCTTCATACCATTGATCAGCTTCTCCGGCTCCTCGATCATCTCACGATAGTCACTGGTCAGATATGGCTCACACTCTGCACAGTTCGCAATGATGTAGTCAATCTTATCCGGCTCCTTTGGCGAGAGCTTCACATGAGTCGGGAACCCGGCACCGCCCATTCCGACAACTCCTGCTTCCTGGATCTTTGATATGATTTCCTTATTGGATAATTTGGTGACATCCTCTGTCTCGTGAAATCCGACCTCCATGAAATTCCCATCGCTCTCAATGATGATGGAATCTACCATGTCGCCGGTGGCTGTGCGCCTCTTCTCGATACCCTTGACGGTACCTGAGACCGAGGAATAGATTGGTGATGAAACGAAGCCGCCTGCTTCCGCGATCTTCTGACCACGAAGCACTGTATCTCCCTTTGCTACGAGAGGCTTGGCCGGCGCACCGATATGCTGTGATACCGGGAATACCAGCTCGCCCTTAGGGAGCAGTTCCTTGACAGGCTTGGACTTTGACAGATCCTTGCCTTCGAAGGGATGGACTCCGCCTTTGAACGTTCTAAGGCTCATTCAGTTACCCCACTTTCCTAATTATTTTTTGTGATTTTCTATTAAAATCACCTTGCATACAAAGGTATTATATCACTTTTGCATATAAAAGTAGTAGTCAATCTGGATAATTTTGTATATTTTTTTATACTATAGGCCAAGAATCCTCGTTACCTGTCCTTCATTAAATCTGATGGTCTTTTTGCCCGTTGCCTCTATCTCATAGAGTGCATGTGCTGCAAGGTGCTCTGCTGCCTGCTCCAGGTCACGACATCCCGGTGCATTATGGAAATGCTCTATGATACGGTCAATCGCCGTATCCGTAAGCGAGCACTCTTCAGGCTTCATGCCCAGGTGCTTCAGGATCTTCGGCATCGAGTAGTCACGGAAAATAATTTTCTTTTCCTTCGGCGTATAATCAGGGATCTCTATAACTGCAAAGCGGGACTGGAGAGGTCCGGAAATCTTTGTGATATCATTGGCTGTCGCTATAGGATAAACGCCATTTGTAGGGATAGCGCACTCCATATAATTGTCGGTAAAGCCCAGATTATCAAAAAGCGTAAGAAGTGAATCTGCTGAATTGCCATTAGACGTATTCGAATCTGCCTTGTCCAGTTCATTGATGACGAATACGACATTCGACGTGCCTGCCTTCACGAAGGCGTCCATGATACGTCCTGTCCTTGCATTCACATATATTCTCGAACTTCCTGTCAGGGCATTCGGATCTGTGACCGTACTCATATCAAGAACCGCCCACGGCATACGCAGAATCTTCGCGACCGCATATGCTATCTGTGACTTTCCTGTCCCTGCCGGTCCTACGAGAAGAAGCCCGTAGAACGGAAGCGTATGAGTCCTGTTGATCTGAATAATAGTCTCAATGACCCTCTGCTTTACCTCTTCAAGACCGTACAGCTCTTCATCAAGGATACGTCTGGCCTCGTGCGGATCTACCGGCTCGAAATGACTTGTCTTCCACTGCACACTCATCATGAGAGAAAGAGCGTGCTGGGCATGACGCTTCTCATCAGCGCCTATCGTGTCATCATCAAGAAGCCTCAGAGTAGAATATGCCCAGTCCCTGATATTCTCAGGAAGTGTATCCTCCATACTGCTCACATAGTCACGTAGTTCAGGAATTCTTGTAATCGGTGTAATTCTGTCATTGTCAGGATTCTGCGTCACTATCTGCGAATTGCGAAGCCTCTCTACCATTGTCCTGATCAGGTTGGCTGAGACAGGCTTCAGTGAATCGCTTTCCATCGATTCACCGCCTCGTATCTTCGACACTGCAAATCCAAACGACATCACTCTTCCGGTAATCTTAAGCGCAGCATGGCTTGTAGAGAAAAATGCCAGGAGCTTTTTATATCTTACATCAAGCCCTGTCACATCAAGAGTAAATAATTTTTCTCCAATTTTATACTCGAATACAAAAGAATTTCCTGTCTGCGAAAAACCACCTGAAAGCTTCGTCACATTCTTCTGCTCAGGAGCAGACAGAATCATGATGGTGTCAGTATTTTCCACAGGAGGCATCATGGCAGGTCCATCCTGCTCATCATCTTTGTTCTTTGTCCCTGACTTTTTTAAGAGGCCAAGCTTTATATAGCTGGACAGCACCTCATCTACCTCTGCTCCGCTGATATTATCTTTCTTCTCTTCTCGCAGCTGATGCCAGAAATCCCTTAATTCCTGTTTCTGCTCTTCATCGATAAACTCGGCAAAGACGAGATTTTTTTCTTTTAATACATCTTCAAATTCAAGGCTTCGCATGATTTCTCCTGTCTATACTTTTCAACAATGGATTGTAACGGAATACCACCATAACGTCAAGCATGCAGACAGATGTTTTCATTGACATAGCGATGATTAATTAATAGAATATTAATAAGTATCATTATAGGAAGGAGTAAATGACTGATGCACAACATAGCAACGTCCATCACGGCAGAATCAAATATATATCTTGAACTTACCGCAGCATTTTTTGGAATAATACTGTCATTATACTTGTTTTTCAATCGTAAAAAGAGCTTAAGGCAGTTCAGGATCCTCGTATATCTCGTCACTTTATCTGACATTCTGGATATAGCCAATATCTATATCGTAAAAGTATCTTCACTGCCTGAAATGCTGAAGAGGCTGTCAAGTACATTAAACTACTACTGTTTCGCGCTCATTTCATGCTCTCTTTTCTGCTACATAATTGCATATATGAAACCGTCGGATGATATAAGGGTACTCAAAAGAACAGTTATAGTGTCACTTATTCTGTGTACCGGCACACTAGCCCTTAATATGTTCTTTAGTACGGATACCTTTACACCGGTCAGGAATTCCATACGTTTAATTGGCGGGTTTCTAATACCTATATTTATTGTCACTCTTTCATTTTATCTCATGTCTGTTCATCATGATGATTTTACAGGGACAGAATTCCGGACAATACTGATAGCCTACGTGATATCAATTGCAGGAAGCATCATTCAGATATTCACCGGGGCATCATTCGCAATATCATATTTTCCGGCAATAATTGCAGTTTACATTCTGTATTTTACTCTTGAGACACCTGACTATCGTGCCATGGCAGAACTCATTAAAGAGTATGCCGATGCAGAAAAAGAAGCAGGTGAATCCAGCCGCCAGAAAAATGATCTGTTTGCAGGAATGACACATGAGATCAAAAAGCCATTAAACACTATTATCGGCATGGATAAACTCATTATAATGGAGTCAGATGAGCCTGAAGTAAAGGACCTGGCCGAGTGTATCTTAGAAAAAGGAGAAAGTGTCCTCACTGTTGTAAACAATGTCCTCGAAGATGCCAGAGCAGAAAAGGAATCGAAATCATGAATATTTTCTATGTAGAGACAAATATATATTATGCAATAGCTTCCGGCATATTCGATCTCACGCTGTTTCTTCTGATCATAACAAGATATGCCGATATTGCTGATCACAGCAGAGAATTCAGAGACTGGATCATTGCGCTATCCATCACATGCTTTGCGGAGATTCCTATACTCCTTACAGTTCCTTATGGCATCATGTCACAGACTGATGCAGATATATTAACATTGATCATTCGGATTCCACAGGGGATATTCCTTATCAGATATTCGTATTACTATGCAAAAGAACATATAAAGGTAAACAGACTCCTCTCTGTTGCCGTCGGAAGCATATGTTTCTTCCTATACTGCACTTCATGCTTTTATGACAGGAACCATATTGCTCCTACCCTTGCATCAGCAGGCGCATACCTGGTATTCATGATAGTTGAATCGCGAAATTACAGCAGAATGCATGAGATGGTGGAGAAGGTAAAAGCCCAGAACGAACTGGCTAAAAAGAATACAGAAGAGAAAAACAGGCTCTTTGCTGAAATCACAGATGATATGGTCAGACCTCTTGAAGAGATGAAAGAAATGACCAGAAAAATAAAGAAGATAACCACCGATCCATCAATATATGAACGGGCCGTTCAGGTCGAATCATCAGAAGAAATACTGTCCTTTCTTATAAGAGACATTTTCGATCTCGTAAATCTCAATGTAAATGGAATGAAATTCAATGAAAGACGCTTCCATATCACCGAAGTCATATCTGACATCACCTTCATGATGAAGCCTCTTGCGTCTAACAAAGGACTGACATTTGAATGCCTTATTGACCCCGAAGTACCTGAGATCTGGCTTGGAGACGATATAAGGCTTAGACAGATTCTTGTAAACATCTGTGGTAATGCTGTCAAATATACAAGCTCCGGGCTTGCACGTCTATATGTAAGCGAAGCCGCAGATGGCGGTCTCATCTTTGTAATATCAGACACCGGTATCGGAATCCGCAAAGAAGACATACCATATATATTTATGAGATATGATAATCTCTATAAAGAAAAAAAGTCTCATATCAGTGGAACCGGTCTCGGACTTGCCATTGCAGATTCATTTGTAAAAAAGATGAATGGAACCATAAAAATCGAAAGCGTATATGGCAGGGGAAGCGAATTCATTATAAGGCTTCCACTCTGGAAGGGTGAACAGATAAAAGAGGAAGACAGTCTGTTAGATACCGATACAGGCCTCAGTTTCTATGAGGGTGATGATAATGAATACAGACGGGTGCTGTCATTATTTGCTGAGACGGCACAGTCAATGAAGAGTGCAATACTTAAGAAGAACCTATCTGAAACTCATGATCTGATCTCTCTGTACCGTGCGTCACAGACTATCGGCGCAAAAGCACTGTCACTTGAATTAAAACATGCAATAGATAATAACGGAAATGTGTCCGGCAGTTTCCCTGAGATTTTTGATGAAACTCTTTACAGAGTCAGGGGTTATGCCGGACAGAGAATGATGATGTAGTGTTATCAGTTTTCTACCGAAATACCATTGATAATATAGCAGAACGTTGGTGCGCTCTGATTCTTGTTCTCTATGTATTCTTTGTTCAGATTGACTGTACGGCTGATATCATTCGGGTCAGTTCCCTTGTAATCACCTCTGAACACATGGATGCTGCCCTTCTTAAAGCCTTCAATGCTTCTATTTATCATCTCCTGTGTCCCATCTGCTGCGATTGCCTTATTGAGCGTGAGCATTCTGACCCATCCTTCGTCAAATCCTGCTCCGGCATCCTGACCATGTATGTCTGCCTTTACCACGTCTTCAATCTTTTTATCATACAGAACGGCCTTTACCGCAGCCTGCAGATATGGTGTCCATTCAATTTTTGTAGCAATAAGTGATGTATTAGGCGCTATACTGATGCTGCTCTGATTATATCCTACATGAAATACTGTTGAAGATCTATCAGCATCAGCGCATGCCACAGCAGGCCCTGTAGTATCCGAATGCTGCGATATGATCACACAACCTTCATCTATCAGCTGACTGGCCACATCATATTCCTTCTGATAACTCGTCCAGGTATCAGTATATCTGACTTTCATCACAGCCGAAGGACACTGATCCTTTACACCCAGATAAAAGGCCGTAAAGCCCGAAATAACTTCTGCATTCGGATAAGCGCCTACATAACCGACTACAGCCTGATCCTTTGTGATCACTCCTGTGCTGATAAGTGATGCCAGTTTTCTTCCGGCCACCTGTCCGGCAATATATCTGCCTTCATATATACGTCCCATGAAGGTATGATAATTGGAAAATACCGGTGATTCATTGGCATTCTCCTGAGTCGCCTGTACAAACTGGACCTTCGGATATTTTCCGGCCATTTTCTTTGCAGATTCTCCGTATCCATAGCTGTTGGTGATTATCAGGTCAGCGCCCTCATCGATAAGCTCTGTAATAATATCCTCACATTTATCAGCCGTAATATTGCTTCTGATATCACACTTTACCCTGTCACCATATTCTGCCTGTATGGAAGACAGTGCCTGATAGAAATTCTGTGAATAAAGAGTACCTTCATCTCCATCACAGATCATACCCACAAGAATCTTGTCCTTTCTGGTATGGACACTCCGGTACAGTCCACTAATTACAAATGCACAAATAATACATATAGCCGCTGATACTATTACGACAGGAAGTATTTTTTTCTCTTTCATCAATGCCTCCTCACTCTATATCCTCAGTCAGGTCTCTGCCCCTGAACTTCTCGAAGGTCTTCTTAGGATCGATCTCACCTTTCTCGATAAGATCCATGAACAGATCATCAAGATACGGGTCAAACTGTGTGCCTCTGCCGTCCTTAAGCTCCTGCATTACATGATCCATGTCAAGAGCACCTCTGTAGACCCTGTTGGCTGTCATTGCATCAAATGTATCCGCAACGGCTATAATACGTCCATACAGAGGTATGTTCTCTCCAAATATACCTTCCGGATATCCTTTTCCATCATACCTCTCATGATGATATCTGGCGCCTTCGGACACATGATCTACGATTGTAAATCCTTTAAGGATCTCAGCTCCGGCAGTCGTATGAGTCTTCATGACTGCATATTCCTCGTCGGTCAGCCTCGCCGGCTTGTTGAGCACGGAATCAGGAATTGCTATCTTACCTATATCATGAAGAAGGGCTGCCTTCTTCAGGTTCCTGGTATCTTTATCCGAGAACCCGTATGCCTTTGCAAGCTTCTGCGCATAGTATGCCACCCTGTGGCAGTGCTCGCCGGTACGTCTGTCCTTGGAGAAAAGTGCCTTTGCCATGGCAAGTACAGATTCATTACCCATTTCAACCTGTTTCTTTGCGATTTCAAGGGCTGCCTCGGTCTGCCTGGCTCTTGTCACTAAGAACAGATGGGTGAAGAACCAGGTAACCCAGCCTATAAAAATAAGGATGACTATTATCAGATATGCCTTGAAGACAGCTCTCTCATACAATTCTTCTGATACCCTGAATGTAAATGAATTCTCTTCAAGCGTATTACCTGTACTGTCCCGAACAGCCATCTGAAGAGTATATCTGCCGGCCTTAAGACCTGAAAAAGTAAGGTCTGACAGATCCGATACACTCACATCATGCCATTTGCCCTTACCATCATTCATCTTGTAGCTCAGAATAGGATCGATCATATCAAAGTTGATCACCAGTGGAGTTATTGTTATCTTTCCGGCACTTTCTGGAATCACTATGTCATAATCATCATCTGTCTGATATGACCGTCCTCCTGCTTTAACACTCTTAATAAACAGTCTGGGGGTAGAGTCCACATATGATATTTTGCTGGTATCTGCCCGGATTATTCCTTCATTACCACAGATATACAGGTACTTTCCCTTGTGGTAATTCCATGAATTGACAGTGAGATTATATGGCAGTCCTTCAGGCGTTCCTGATAGCATTGCTTCTTTTCCGTCATTATCAAGCAGATCATCAAGAGAAGTAATATATATCCCGGCACTTCCTGTCACATAGCAGTTCTCATCCTCAGTCTCGATAATATCATAATTATTACTGTATGGGAAATCATTTAAGTTCCTGATCTTTCCATCTTCGCAGACACTGATACCATTACTTGTCACAAGAAAATATGTGTCAGCCTTTGTTGTATTAACAGCCTTAAGGATTACATCAGAACCCAGACCATCCTTCCTGGTATAGTGTTTTACTACCTTCTCACCTGATATAATAAAATATCCATTACCGTCTGTAGTAACCGCAAGAGTCCCGTCGGAAAGCTCTGTTATGCAGAGTACAGATACACCTCCCAGTTCATCACCGTAAGGTATCAGATTAGCTGCTCTGCCATTTCTGATAAATGAAATTCCTTTATCACCGGATGCTACAACATTACCGTCATTTAATGCCAGAACTGTCCTTGTCTTAAGTCCCGGTGAATTACTGCCTTTATAATATTTAAGCTTTCCATTCTTCCCCAGACTTACTAGTCCTTTGGAATAACTGGCTGCATATATATTTCCTGAACTGTCTATCGACAGATCTCTGATCCTGCTTCCTGAGAGAGCCCTGGTAAAATTATTTTCTATTACTCTTCCCCTGTTTTCATCAATTATTATGAGTCCGTCATCACATCCTACATAGATCATATTACCAACAGGCATGACTGCATTGACAATCCGCTTACTGATATCATATGTATTGAATATATCTTTATAGGCTGAAGGTGACACTTCCATGAGACCGAGTCTCGATGAAGTGACCCAGAGATTGCCCTGGTAATCATAGCATGCCGACTGAAGTGAATATCTGAACTCATCTGATCCGATAAGCTGTCTCGAGCCATCTGAATATACACGATACATTCCATTATCACATATTACGGTCAGGTAATCGCCGTCAGAAGGGATTATCTGATTTACAACACTGCCAATTTCAGATCTGATCTCAGTCTCCTCAAATAGTCTGTCATTTCTTACATCTATGATGTATATATTACCCTCAGTGGTTCCTGCATATATTTTTCCATCTGAGCCAAAATCAACAGATGAAAATATCTTAGAACCCCTTGGCCTGATAACATCTGTTATCCTGTCTTCTTTGATCAGATACAGATTACCATTACTGCCTGTACATACAGCATGTTCTTCGTTATCTACAGCTGATCTGCCAGCATTTATTATTTTCTTCAGCTCACCGACTACACTGATTCCGTTTGACAGGCTCACAATCTGCATGTAATCAGATGTTCCTACATAGACATTTCCGTTAGAAGCCTGGACTATAGTACGTATCGAGTTGGAACACAGCCCGTTGTCTTCATCTATGACATTGGCCAGAGTTCCATTTATCACAATTGCCAGACCACTGTCATTGGTTCCAACCCACAGTCTGCCCTCGCTGTCTGTATATAGGCAGTTGACATTCTTTATCTCAGGTGCATCAAAATGCTCGAAAGTCTTACCATTATATGAATATAATCCGGCATATGTACCTATCCAGAGCATTCCGTCTCTGGTCGTAGCTATGCTCGTTGCATGTCCCGGAGTCAGTCCGTTTGACTCATTAAAAGATCTGATAACAGATGAATCAAAATCATCTGTCTGATGTGCCTGTGCAGGTGTTATGAGACCCGCCACAGGAAGTAAGAGCATGATTGCAAGTACAGCCGCTGCTGCCTGCTTATTCTTTTTAATGACCGGCCTTCTCTTTTTTTTCAGATATCTGTACAGCATTAATATCAGATAAAATAATGCAACCGTAGCCACCTTATCTATAAATGCAATGTAGAACTGTCCTATAAGGCAGGCTGCGTATCTGTTCATTCCTCTTTCGGTAAAGAATTTGATAACTGCATCTCCCCATACATTGCCTGTATTACCTGACAGACATATTATATCGACTATTGTAGATATAATAATTGCAAAAATTGCAAGCAGGCTCGCATATGATACAGACGTGAAGAATGAGTCAAATATTCCCTTTCTGGCTGCATATCCTGCACTGATACCTATGCCTATTGCAACTATCGCATAATACAGCGTCTCTATATTTCCCATTCCGATTATTACATCAGACGCTGCACCAACTACGGCTCCACTCACCGGTCCGAGAAAATATGCCGAGAACAGTGTTCCCAGTGAATCAGCCCAGAGTGGAAGTGAGAATGTATCGGTGAGATAACGTCCTGATATATTGATCAGTATCGATATTACCGTAATAAGAGATATCCAGATCTTTTTGTTTTTCATATGCCCTGTCGCCTTTCATCTGATAATACACGTACGAGTCTTTTTCTTAACAGCCCTGCTACAACCGGTCTTTCTATCACTTCACTGGCACCAAGTGCCATAGCCATACCTCCGTCATTACCATCTGTGATAAATATGGCTGGCCTTGCATGTGAGAGCATTTCCCTGCTGTCAGTGATATACACTGAAGCCCATCCATCATTTACTATCTGGTATTCATCGCTTAATACGAGCGTCATAATCTGCTTCTCGAGTTCATCACTGTCTTCAATGCGAAGTGTCTTCTTCTGCTTTTCTTCCTTTGGCTGCTCCTTCTTCTTAAGAGTATAAATGCTGCTGCGGATTGTCTTATCCGACATATATTTTCTGATTGCTGCCATAATTTTTTCTTCGGTTACAGGCTTTAAAATATATGATGCAAATCCAAGTCTTACGAACCTTCTCTGTGAATCTGTAGAGGAATCTGCAGCAAGTGCGATTATAGGTGTCTTTGGTGAGAGATTCTCATCCCTTATCTCCTTAAGAGCCTCAATACCATTGAGTACAGGCATCCTGTCATCCATAAAAATGATTGAATATGGCTGCCCTGCCTTTCTTACCATCTCTACGGCTTCTTCTCCATTCTTTGCCGTATCTACTCTGTACCCTTTAGCGGTGAGCATCTGTGTAATGATATCACGGTTCATCTCAGTATCGTCTGCGACAAGAACCGGTCTCCTGTAGCTGACATCAATCTCATCATCTACGGCTGTCATCTGCATCAGCTCATTTGCCCGGTCTTCACCGAGTATAGATGATGTAGCCGATTTCTGTGCCAGATAGAACCAGTACCTGTTCCACGAGTCAGATTCATCATGCTTCAGCTCCGATCCCATCAGAGAGAGCATCTTCCTGGCAAGTCTTAGTCCGAGCTCAGTCACTGCATCTGCATTTTCATCATCATTCCGGCTGTTTCCCGTATTTTCAACAGAATACGTGAATCCGGCTCCGCCATGATCAATATCAATTATGATGCTGCCCGTATCTGTGTCCCTTATAGCCTCTGACACCAGTACATTCATGATCTGCAGGATCCTTATCCTGTCACCTGTAAGCACTTCAGGAAGTCCCGGATCTATATTAAGTTCAACATCGAGTTCCTTATCCTTATTGTACAGGAACAGCTGCTGCTTCATATCCTGTATCAGCTCAGACGTACTGTAATTATCCTCCCTGATTGAAAGAACATTATCTTCCAGTTCTAACATATTATTGATATTCTCAGTCATCGACAGCAGATCCGTTCCTGCTCTCATTATCTGTCTGGCATCATTTAGTGCATTGGTCTGATCCTTTAATATAAGCTCCGAATACCCCACGACTGCATTGATAGGAGTACGCAGCATATCTGCAAGCTCTGATAGAAAATCATTCTTTTCCCTGGACGATTTCTGAAGCTTCTCAGATGTGTCTTTTTCGAATTTCTCTGCCTCTTTAAGCTTCTCCATTGACAGAAGAAGTGACTGATAATCCGGCGTCTCCATGAGCATCATCATGAAAATCATTCCGATTGAAAGTGCGAACAGTGACAGAAGAACCCTTGGGAAGAATATAAGCTGCAGTAATGATGCTGCAACGCAGAATGAAAAATAGAATATCATGAGTATCTTTTTCTTTATGTCCTGTAGCTCATCAGCAAATACAAGCATCCTTATAAAAGCCAGTCCGACCATAAGATATGGGTAAAAGAACACTATCTTATACAGTGGCCCATGCACATACTGGTATCTGGTAAATGAAACTATGATCCCAGTCGGAATATTTATTATAAGAAGCGCTATATACACTGCAAACATCAGCAGTGTAAATTGCGAAATATATCTGTCTGCCCTTTTATCCCTCTCCGGTGCAATGATATAAGAATATCTGACAAAAAACATGCCAATAAGCCCAAGGCACATGAAATAGACTGTATTAAGGAAGAGATTTAATGAGGTTGAAATTCTGTAACTGTTACTGATCGTGATAGCAGTCACAACATCCAGAACATTGACGGCAAGGCCCATTATCGCAAGCAGAAAAAAGCCCCTGTTACGGGCAAGCCGCATATCATACTGCAGAGGCAGATATATCACCATTACGGCAAGTACAATGGATGCCGAGACTTCAAACCATATATTGTATGATATCTGCATTAAAAGACATCCTTTCATTTTCTTTGCAAATTACATACATACTTTATCAAATATTCATAAATTATTCAAGAGTACGATAAGACTTCAGAACGTCTGAATGATCACGAGGACTGCACAGGCGATAAAAAATGCGATCATTCCCGGATTACCGTAGACAGTCTCCGCAGCTGCTCCTTTCGGAAGTTCCATTGCCTGCTTTCTGAATCCGACCCTTGCATAAGAGATAAAGAAGGTCGCGATTCCTATTATAGCCAGTCCATAATATACCGCTGCATAAATGATCACTGAGACAGGCAGCTCTGTGATCAGCGCATCTGCCTTAATGCCCGAGGCCACCATCGGCGCTATGATACCGCCTGTGAAGTTGATGATCATATGTAGTGCAAGACTATATCTGAGTCTGCCGGTTTTCTCATAGATAGTCCCGAAGATAAGCCCGATTCCGAATGCATAGAACATCTGTGAGAAATTCCCATGGAACAGTCCGAATGCCAGCGCTGAGGAAAAGATAGCAGTCGTCTCTCCATACGGCCTCAGTCTGTCAATAAGAGTCTTCCTGAAAATAAACTCCTCGATAAGCGGTGCAAGGATCACCATAAAAAGTATCCGTAAGAAAACTGAGCCCTGCCCTGCCATAGTCTCAACTGCACTTGTGGTCTGCACCGGGTGTAAGAGACCTATAAGCCAGAGTATAAGCTTCCCTGTTAGCGCTCCTGCCACTGTCATGAAAACAGATGATGGAAGGGCCATAAGAAAATTTTTTCTGCCAAGAGACCTGTCATGATATGGCTCAGGCTTTACTTTTCTTATGACTGCATATCCTATAGGAAATCCTATCAGATATTCGGGAAGCATTGTCACAATCCATGTACCCCATGATGTATAAAGAATCCATTTGAAATGCTGCACAATAGCTGATACCGCTATCTGCGCGGCCGCTGAAAACACTATGATCAGCGCCATTCCAAAGCCGATCTGAGAAATATTTTTCCGTATAACCTTCAGATCACCTGCGAACTGATCAATAGACGGCTTTGTGACACGCACCCTCATATCTTCCATCACAATCGGCGTGATGGCAAAGAATATCATTCCGACTACCAGATTTACAATGATACAGTATGGGAGATTCGCCATCATGTGATCATTCATATATCCTGTCACCAGAATGATGATATCAGGTATCAGTCCAAACATCAGGAAGACTGCCTGCACCAGCTGCCTGACTACCCTGTCGACCGACTGTGGTATCGATGAATCAAGAAATACACTGACCGTAGTCGCATAGAAATCAATAGTTATGATAAGAGCTGTTCCCATCAGGAACAGATATACAGACGGTCGGAATAATACTGCTATAAGAATCAGTGAAGGCAGGATATCCATACAGCAGTTCACTGTTCCTGAAATCAGCGAAAAGAAAAGCTTCTTCCACGGACTCTCAGGAATCATCCGGTAGAATCCCATTCTTGTATCCTCACCAAGTGGATTGCCCATAGACCTGTAGAATACAAAAGCCATCAGTACCATAAATGCAGCAGTTGCCGGGTTCATACTCCACTGTCCTTTTGCAAAAAACCCTGCAATAATCGTAGCAACAATGTATGTCACTGAGGTCTTTGTCAGTATTCCTCTGCCAGCACTGCGCCATCTGTTGTGCATTGATTTAAAAAAGAAGACAGATGCACCCCAGCCATGGCCGAGGCCCTCACTGATGACTTCAGTACGAGAATGTTTCTTTGCCCTTGGTTCCTTTGAAAAGCCCAGCTTTGACTCGTTAGATTTTTCTATTCTGGCAGCGATAACAGCAGTCTGCTCCATAGCCGATTCATAAAAGTCTGCTTTTATATGAAAGATAAGATAAACAAGTGCAATTATTACAACAACAGAAACTGCTGTGAAAACGACAGATAATGCCCATTTACCATCAGCCGAATAATATACTATTGATTTGAGCCATCCATATACAGGTATGATAAATGAACCTCTGAAATTCAGCACATTATTCACAGCTGTTCCAATCGGAAGGCCTGATGCTTTTTTATAAAAACCAATAATTGTGAACAAAAGAACTGCTATTCCAAGAACTATATATCTGAGACTTTTCTTCAATACAGGATGCTCTTCACATCCGAGATAGAAAATGATCTGGAAAAGCTTCGCCGTCACAAACATGAGTATCCATGCAATCAAGAGCATTACGATCATAAAGCCATTCATGCCGATCGTATCTGCCAACTGCAGATTCATAATGACCACATACAGAGTCAGAAAAACAAATGTCCCCATCCTTGCAAACAGCCTGAACATTAGAACTGACTGCGGCTTCATTGGCGACGCAAAAAGAAGGCTCACATCTGCCGGAAGGAATATTTTTCCACCAGCATCTGCTGAACCCATGAAATATAATAGCAGAATAATAACGCCTGCTGCCGTAAAGACATAAAGGAACTCCTGCCCCTTAAGACCGGATGATCTCATTATCTTCTGAAATGAATCTGTAGGCTTTTCTTTATCAGCTTCTTTGGGATTTTCCTTTTCTCTGGCAATCTGAGTATCCTCTACCTTATCGGCTGTCATTCCTGCCAGAAGGCCTGCTCCCCCACCTCCTGCCACGCAGACAAGCATGAAAATAATCACCCAGGTTCGGAATATTTTCTTTATCTGACCCACAAAGGAATGCCAGGCATAATAACCGAAAAGTCTCATCTGTCACCACCTTCTGTGACATCGAAAAAGATATCTTCGAGACTCCTTCCTGTCGAATCCACTTCTTCCTTTGTCATATCTGCATGAAGCACACCGTTCTGCATGATAAGCACACGGTCCCAGAGCATATCGATGGAGCCTATGATATGAGTGCTGACGATCACTGTCTTTCCAGCGTCTCTCTCCTGTTCTATGATTTCCTTAAGCTTCTTGATCGCATGAGGATCGAGTCCCACCATAGGCTCATCCATGATGACAAGTTCCGGATCCGGCAGCAGGCCAAGGCAGAGATTGGCCTTCTGCTGCATTCCCTTAGACAGCTCATCTCCGAATTTCTTTGCTTTATCTGTCAGCTCAAAATCATCAAGCAGTTTCGCGGCCCTATCCTCATAATCAGTCAGCTTATAAGCTCTTGCCAGGAACTCCAGATGCTCATTAATCGTGAGATTCGGATACAATGCCGGCATCTCAGGGATATAACCCATCTTCGCCCTGGCCTCAGGAGTCTTATTGAGGATCCCGTCAATTGTGATCTCACCTGAATATTTCAGGAATCCGATGATCGACTTGAAAAGCGTACTCTTCCCCGCTCCGTTCGGCCCTAAAAGCACAGTAACAGTGCCAGGCTTCAGGGTGAAGCTCACATCATTAACGGCAATTGTTTTTCTGTATTTTTTCGTTACATGCTCGACAGTTAACATATTCTGATTTTACCATAATTATGTATAAAATGGAAGACCTGCAGAGGACATTGGTTACTGATTTAAAGAATACCTGACCAGATGCGCTATACTCTCCGCATGGTCTCCCATCCTCTCGAAATACTTGGCAATCATAAGGATATCGATACCGGAAGCAGCCTCTTTTTTCTTGTTATTTCTTATAGCTTCTATAACTGATGTCTTCACTTCGTCATATAGGTCATCTACAGTATCGTCATACTTTATGACGCTGTCTGCAAGCTCTGTATTCTTATCTACAAAGGCTTCGACACTCTTAGATACCATGTATGAAGCTGCATCCGCCATCATTAGAATCGGCACCTGAGTCTTGAGTGGAGAATCTGCTACATAAGGCACAATCTCTGCGATATCGAGTGCATTGACTCCGATTCGCTGCATATCGACGATGGCCTTCGAAGCAGATGATATATTCCTGAGGTCACTTGCGACCGGCTGCTCTGTAAGTATGAGGCGGTAGCAGAGATTCTCGATATCCTCCTGCTTCTTTACGATGCTGTCAGATACCTCTCTTATATCATTCAGATCACCAGGCTTCTCATCGGCCAGTGCATCCACAACCTTAAGGATAGCTTCCTTGCAGAGCTTTCCCATCTCAACAAGAGATGCGTTGAGTTCCTTGAGTTCTTCGTTATATTTTTCTCTCATATCAGCCAAACCTTCCTGTGATGTAGTCTTCTGTTCTCCTGTCGGACGGATGTGAGAAGATTTTCTCTGTGTCGTCGTATTCGATGAGCTCGCCAAGAAGAAAGAATGCTGTCTTGTCTGCAATTCTCGCAGCCTGCTGCATGTTATGCGTCACCATGATGATCGTGTACTTCTTCTTAAGCTCTAGCAGAAGGTCCTCAATTTTTGAAGTAGACACAGGATCAAGGGCTGACGTCGACTCATCAAGCAGCAGGACTTCAGGCTTTACCGCGAGGGTTCTTGCTATGCAGAGCCTCTGCTGCTGTCCGCCGCTCATTCCGAGCGCTGAAGTCCTGAGTCTTCCTTTACATTCATCCCATATAGCAGCCTGCTTCAGAGAGGTCTCGACAATCTTGTCAAGCTCTTTTTTCTTATGGATACCAAGAATCCTCGGCCCATAGGCGATATTGTCATAGACACTCATCGGGAACGGATTTGCCTTCTGAAATACCATTCCCACGCGGCTCCTTAAGACATTTACGTCCATTGAATTAATATCCTCTCCTTTTAGCAGGACCTTGCCGTCTATCTTCACATCCTCTATCAGATCATTCATCCTGTTGAGTGTCCGAAGAAAAGTGGACTTGCCGCATCCGGATGGTCCGATAAGAGCTGTGATCTGCTTTTCGGGGATGTCAATATTTATATCCATCAGGGCATGGTGCTTACCATACCAGAGGTTTAGGTCTTTGGTTTGTATTATGTCAGTCATTTATGGCTCCTTTGTGAGTTATTAGTTCTGAGTTCTGAGCTATTAACTTCTCACTTAGAACTTTGAACTTAGAACTTTTAACTACTTCTTCAACTTCCTTGCCAATACCTTCGCACTTACATTTATCACAAACGTGATGAGCAGAAGAATGACCGCTATGGCGAATGCCACATTGAACTGCCCACGTTCCTTTGCGTACATATAGAGCGAAACGGTAAGTGTCGCGCCCGGGTTTCCAGGAGTGACGGCCTTCACAGGATTTAATATCTCATTAGCCATTCCTGCTGTATAGAGAAGTGCTGCCGACTCTCCAACTATACGTCCTATTGAGAGAATGATTCCTGTTACGATTCCATCCATTGCACACGGTAGAACCACGGTACGTACCATATGCCATCTGCCGCTTCCAAGTGCAAGTGCTCCTTCACGGTAGCTGTCAGGAACAGTCTTTAATGCTTCCTGCGTCGTACGGATGATTATCGGAAGCGTCATGACTGCAAGCGTAAGTGCACCGGCAAGGATTGAAGTCCCGAAGTTAAGTGCCTGCACGAAGATCAGCATTCCTGCAAGTCCGTAGATGATCGAAGGGATCCCACTTAGTGTCTCTGTTGCCAGCTCTATGATGCGGACCAGCTTTTTATTTGTCGCATATTCATTGAGATATACTGCTGTTCCTATGCCTATCGGGAGTGCGAATACCAGTGCTATCACTATGATGTAAAGAGTATTCAGTATATTCGGAAGGATCCCTACATTGTCATCGAGAAGCGATGGCTTTGTCGACAGGAGATTCCATGTCACGTATGGCACTCCTCTGTAAAAGATATATCCGATTATCGCTGCGAGAAGCACCGTCGTAAGGGCTGCCGCAAAATACATTAGTCCCCTGAGGACTGCTCCCTTTACCCGTCTTTTTACTGAAATCTTTTCTTTGGCTGTGATTATCAGATCAGCCGTTCCTGCTGCATCCATCATTTTACCTCGCCTTTCGATGTGAGTTTTCTGAGTACCACATTGATCAGAATTATGAAGAAGAATAGCACTAAGGCTATTGAGAAAAGTGCCTGCCTCTGGAGTCCTGAAGAGTAGCTCATCTCACTTGCGACCGCAGTCGTAAGGAAACGAACGCTCCTGAAGATTCCCGGCATATTTGCCACATTTCCGGCTACCATCATGACTGCCATTGCCTCACCTATTGCACGTCCTGTGCCCAGGATTACAGAGGTAAGCACTCCGCTTCTTGCTGCCGGCAGGGTCACCTTAAATATCGTCTCGGTATATGTAGCTCCGAGGGCAAGTGAGCCTTCCTCATACTCCTTCGGTACTGCCCTAAGCGCTGTCTCCGATTCAGATATGATCGAAGGAAGCACCATGATGGCGAGTACCACCGTTGCAGAGAAAAGGTTTGCCCCATCAGGGAGATTGAATAGTTTTCTCACTCCCGGAACTATGATTATCATACCGAAGAGACCATATACCACTGAAGGTATTCCTGCAAGCAGATCTACTGCCTCACGGACAACAGCGGCTACGGGACCCGGTGCCATCTTTGCCAGATATGCCGCGCAGAATATTCCGACTGGCACACTCACGAGAAGCGCCCCGCAGGTGCCATATACTGATGTCAGAATAAATGGAAGGATTCCGAACGACGGATTGCTGGCTGTCGAAGCCCATTTCGTCCCGAATATGAATTTGAAAAATCCAATCTTCGTAATAGCCGGAACTCCCGATATCACAAGAAATATTGTGATAAAAAGTACGAAGGCTATTGAGAATAATCCGAAGATTAAGAACATCGTGTGGAAGAAATTCTCGATGCCTTTCTGTTTTTTTAGTCTAGCTGTAGTGTCCATGTGTGTCTCCTTTGTAGAGTTCAAAGTTCTGAGTTCAGAGTTCAAAAAGCTCTATAACTTCTAACTTAGAACTACGAACTTATTTTGAAATTGCACCCGCTTTAGAAATATACTGCCCTGCATCCGAGCCTGTGCAGTAATCGAAGAATGCCTGTGCTGGTGCACTGAGCTTAGTACCATCCTTTGTGATCAGATTGAAATCACGCTGGATCTTGTAAGATCCGTCCTTTACTGTATCCTCTGATGGTGCTACTCCGCCGACCTTTATAGCCTTTACGCTATCATTAAGGTCTGCTATTGATGCATATCCGATTGCATTCGGATTGCCAGCTACTGTCTGTACCACATCACCTGTAGATGTAAGCTCCTGTGCGTATTTGCATTTCTCCTTGGTATTTGTGATTGTCTCGAATCCATCACGGGTTCCTGATGCAGCCTCACGTCCGATGACTACTATCTGTCCGTCTGCTCCGCCGACATCTTTCCAGTTCGTGATCTCTCCTGTATAGATCTTAGCTATCTGATCTATAGATAAGTCTTCAACACCGTTCTGTGGATTTACTATCATTCCGATTCCATCAAGAGCGATTGTAGTCTGCTTGAGCCCCGATGACTTCTCTTCATCTGTCAGGTCACGGCTTGCAAGTCCGATATCGCAGCTACCTTTTCCTACTGCTTCGATTCCTGACCCTGAACCTGTCGGGTTGTATGTCACCTTGACATCCGGATTGTCTTTCATGAATGCTTCGCTCAGGTAACCTATGACCTTCTCCATTGAAGTCGATCCGTCAGTAGCTACGGTTCCTGAAAGTGAAGAGCTTGCTGATGAAGCTGTGGCACTCGATGATGAGCTACCCGATGATGATCCTGAATTCGATGTGCTCCCGCCACATCCTGTAAGAAGAGTTGATACTGTAACCAATGACATCAGCATAAGGGATAAAATTTTCTTTTTCATTTTGTTTGCTCCTTTTCATATAAATCCTTGGCTTTCCCTTGTTACAGTTATTATGATATGACATGAAGGTAAAAAAATAACGGAGGTGCGGTTAAGCCTCCGTTAAGATTTGTAAAGTTTATGTTAGATATCAGGGGATAGGGGATAGGGGTTAGGGGTTAGGGGTTAGGGGTTAGGGAATAGGATTGTAATTGTAGTTCCAATGCTTTCTTTTGATAATAGATTTATCTTCGCATTATGAAGCTGGGCGGCGTGCTTTACGATTGAAAGGCCGAGGCCTGTACCGCCTGTCTCACGTGAATGACTCTTGTCCACGCGATAGAACCTCTCGAATATCCTCTCCTGATCCTTCTCTGGTATTCCGATTCCTGTGTCCTTCACTGTAACACATGGATGTCCGTCAACAGACTCAGTCGTGACCGTGACCTTTCCACCTGACTTATTGTACTTGATGGCATTCTCTATCACATTGTGGATCATCTCATCAAGTACCTGCCTGTATCCGTTTACAATTACAGATGTACCGATAAGTGACACATGCACATTATACTCTCTCGCCTTCTGTGACAGCCGCTTTATCACCTCATCGGACATCTGATACAGGTCACACTGCTCTCTGTCGATTCCAATCTCACCCTCATCGAGCTTCGAAATCTTTATGATATCATTCACGAGATTAAGAAGCCGGTTTGCCTCCTTATATATTCGATTGGAAAAATCAGGTATATCCTTTTTCTTCACAAGGCCATCCCTAATGATCTCGGCGTATCCTGAAATGGATGTAAGCGGGGTCTTAAGCTCATGAGAGACATTTGCAGAAAATTCCTGACGCATACTTACCATTGCATCTTTCTGCTTGTTCTGCTCGTCTATTCTGGTAAGAAGTGGCGTGAGTTCCTCATATACATCGTTCTTTAGCGGCTCATCAAGGTTTAAGCTGTTGATTGGCTTTATCAGATCTCCTGCTGTCCTGTGAGCAAGCCAGAACGCAAATATGAGCAGGGCCACTGCCGTGATGATCATCGCTGGAAGCAGATCAAGAACTGTTGCCAGAATTGACTTCACAGACTTTGCTACACGAAGCACCTCTCCGTCATCAAGTCTTACCGCAGAATAATACATATCTTCCTGCAGTGTATCTGAATGACGCTTATCCATCCCGATGCCATTCTTAAAAGCCGCTGCCACCTCAGGCCTGTCCTTATGATTTTCAAGTGTGTGTGAATCCTCTTTTGAATCATAGAGCACAGAGCCGTCAGTATCTATAAGAGTGATTCTGGTTCCGGGCTCAAGGTGCTTTAGTGACTTAAGAAAATCCGGGCCGTTTATATTCACCGCTTCTGATAAATATTCTGACTCGTAACGGACATTTTTTTCTGAAATATCTTCTATGCGTCTATAGACAAAAAATATGGTGACAGCATAGGCTATGAGTAGCGCCAGAGCTATCACCTGAATCATACGTGTCTGAATCTTCTTCTGCATCTTACTTCTCCCTGATTCTGTAGCCTACGCCACGAACTGTCTCTATACGGTTCCCTTCTTTTCCAAGCTTCTGCCGTAGGGACCTCACATGCACATCAACAGTTCTGGTCTCACCATCAAAATTGTATCCCCAGATGTCTTCAAGAAGCTGTTCACGGGTCAGGACTACACCGCTGTTTAAAATGAGCATCTTCAGAAGTTCAAACTCCTTCAGGGTAAGTACAATTTCTTTTCCACCAACTGTTACTGTGTGACGAAGCACATCGATCTTTATAGTGCCTGAACTGAGCACGGGCTCGTCACTGTTTTTGCCTCTGCCTGTCCTGCGAAGCACTGCACGAATACGTGACACCAGCTCCATCATGCCGAATGGCTTCGTCACATAATCGTCTGCTCCCATATCAAGAGCCGAGACCTTGTCATATTCAGCACCTTTTGCGGTAAGCATTATGACAGGAATGTTCTTTGTCTTCGGATCTTTTCTCAGATCAGATAACAGTTGCATGCCGTCCTCACCCGGCAGCATGATATCAAGAAGCACGAGCTCTGGCAGCTCATTCTTAAGCGCAGTCAGAAACTCCGTCCCACCCGGAAATCCCTTTGCTGGAAGCCCGGTAGAATCAAGCGTATATACGACAAGCTCTCTTATATTGTCATCATCCTCTACACAGTAGATCATGGAAATCTCCTTTCAGACATTTACCATTACATTGTAAAGAGCCCCTGTAAAATCTGCAAGGGCTCTGATGTAAAATCTATGTAAAATTCAAATTAAATATTCAGTCTGACCGCTGCTGCTATCACATCTGTCCATATAAATACTGCTTCGCAGATACACAGAAAATATCCGCTTGTATCTCCACTGATACCTCCCAGCTCTTTCTCACATATGGCCTTGGAAATAAATAGCCACACTACGCTCACAAGTGTTGCTATAATTGCTGTTGAATCATGATTTAAAAACATGAGTACAAGAGCTATGAAAATATATACAAACATCCATACCAGCGTCGTCTGCCTGCTGCCCTTTGTCTCAAACCGGATTAGTGAAGTCTTATTATCCCGCCTCTTAAAAGTGCAGACTGCAATTCCCGACAATGATCTTGAGATCACGAACGCATATAATAGAGAATAGAACTGTCCTCTTCCAAGAGCTTCGTAGATTCCGGACACCGTAAATAGCATCAGCACCACCAGTTGGATGACACCGAATGCACCAATATGCGGATCCTTCATGATACGGATTTTCTCATCTCTCGACCTGTGAGAGCAGAGTGCATCCATCGTGTCCATATAACCATCAATATGGAATCCGCCTGTGTAGATTACAATGACTGCTGTGAGAATCATCCCGGCCACAGGACTGCTGAGTCCAATCCTCCAACAAAGTCTGTATATGAGAAAAAGCACTCCTGACAGTCCTGCTCCCACAAAAGGGAAGAATGAAAAAGAATTCTGATAGCTCTTCTGATCCCACTGGAACTGCGGCATCGGTATTGCCGAATACATTGAAAAGGCTATCGCCATGCTCCTGAAGAAATCCATACCTTACACCAGCGAAAAAGTAACTTTCATCTTAGCATTCCTGTATGACAGGTGCATCATCGCACCATTTATCATTGTCATATGAGGAACAGTATGTCCGATATCCGCACGATTTATAACAGGAATATCATGAAGTGCCATTCTCGTTGCATCCTCATATGTCATTCCTGTATCAGATGACTCAAAAAGAGTACGTCCGACTATGACTGCTTCCGTTCCTTCAAACCATCCTGCATATTTCATTTGAAGAAGCGTCCTGTAGAAGACCTCTGCACTCAGAGAGAAATTATCGAAGTACCAGATGAAATGATCATCTGCGTATCTTTTCAGAAAATCCTTCGTACCATCGAACTGTGTACCTATCAGGTCTTTTAGTACATCAATGCACCCACCTATGCATCTGCCCTTAACATCAAGCTCAGACACGGAGCATGTCATATCAGAATCCTTGTCATACTTTATATGGTCTGCCTGAAATGTCGGTACTGACATATACTTTGGGAAACTCGTCTCTGTAAACTTCTCACCCTTAATGATCTCCAGATTGTCCTCTGCATAGTCCGGCAGTGGAGACTCGCTGTAGCTTCCGGCATTTAGACCGTATATTGTCGCTACATCATACTTAGTCGTATATGGATACAGAATCCCGGTCGGATCTGAAGCACCCATGATCCACTTCGGATTGATCTTCATCGCCTCGAAGTCCACATACGGCAGGCACTCATCGAGAAAATCACCACCGGCTGCACACATCACGAAATCAGCCTTAAGATCTGTAAAGAGTGATGTAAGTTCCCTGCCTCTTGTCACAGCATCTGCGCTTCTTTCATCATTATTCCTGACTGACGGAGTCTCAGATATCTGAAAACCTTCTCTTTCGAGAACCCCGATACTTTTCTCCCAGTCATCTATATCATCGCCGACACCGGCACTCGGTGCCGCAATCCCAATCGTACTGCCATTCTGTAAAAATTCCGGATAAATCATAGTCCCATTATACACAAATAATTCTTTACTATCAAACCAAAATATAACTGTATTTTCTTCTCCCCATTATCACTTTTTCTACCCTTCCTTCGTCAGCATTTCATATGTGACACCATACTTTTCAGCTATGTCCTTTGCGTATGACATTCCGGCCGGTGGAGCGACCTCTACCTTGTATGAACGGTTGCCGCCATCGGATTTTACAACAAGAGATGCTGCCTGATATTTTTTTGATTCCTGATTCATCTCATTGATATCCTCTGCCAGCTTGTGCATATGAGTATTATAAATAACACGGCACCCCTTAAGGAGCATTGCTCTTACAGCATCTCTTGCTATGTAATATCCTTCTTCAAATGATGTCGTAGAAAATGTCTCATTCAGAAGCAGCAGACTGTTTTCCGTAGAATCCTTGTATATTTCACGGAATCTCTGACACTCTTCGCCCAGTCTTCCAAGCTCCATGGTCTTGTCTTCATCAGCAGGGAAATGCGTGTATATTGCATCTACCGGAGTAAAATAAAACTGGCTCGCAGGCACATAGATCCCGCCTTCCGCCATAAAGAAAAGCTGTCCGACCGCCTGAGTGATCGTTGTCTTTCCACCACGGTTTGCGCCTGTCAGAATGTAAATCCGATGCTCATCCGAAAAATCAATATCATTGGTTATGATATCGCCTGCATCATGATTTTCAAGAGCGGCCAGCTTGATATTATAGATCCCCTCGGCAGACATCGCCTCATTACTGCATTGAGGACGTGCAAATGAATATCCCTTCTGCATCAGCTTCTCAATATATTCTGCCCATCTGATATAGTAGATAAATTCAGGCATAAGGTCGGTAATATCTGTGATCGTGAGCATAGAATATTTATTCAGCACATCTTTTAAATGCTTAATGGTACGATGCAGCATATGATTTGTGACCTGATTCATGTAATTGGTCATTGACCGGGTCATATTATCACTCTCCGGTACATTTGCAAGCGACGAATATGCAAATGGATTCGCAAAAGCAGTAAGAGCCTGTGTCGTCTTTTCTCCGTTATCCTGCGGCACATCAAAAGGTCTGTAATGATAATCTTCATTCCAGTCATTACCATTTTTTATCTGATCTTTTGCCGACATTCTGTCTACAAAATTGGAAATAATTCCGGACTCGGTGAAATATTTATTATTGATAGACACAACTCCGACGCTCATTGCCTCAAACTCTTCATTGAGATTGATTCCGACGGTAATGCTTTTCAGATCAGATGTATCTGCTCTTAGTGCTGCCACATCCTTCTTCATCCCTTCGAATCCATTATCCTCGTACAGATCCGTCACATATTTTTTCAGATCGAGAAGTCCCTTAGAATGAATGTCCGCATCGGTCAGACACTTATAGATAGCCTCAATGCTCTCGATATAGTCTCCGACCTCCTGCAGCCTGTGCAGCAGATCAAAGGCACCTGCGTCATGATCCCTGTCGTGGGTATAGCTGCCATATTCCTTCAGAAAATTGATCCGGCTCATGATATCCACGATGTCATCTCTCATTTTTTTATTATGAAAAATATCATCGAATACATCACATCTGTATTGGACTATATCCGGATCTGCGGTCTCCAGCCTCATCACATTGTAGATATAGACCTGCTCTGTCTTCTTGTCAGTGAGCGAATCTATGATCGAATCCATCCCCAGATCATGAACTGTGGTCTCACTCAGTCTCTTATATTTCTTATCATCCCTGTCCGGGAATAGCAGACTTAACTTTTTCATATTTACATATCCTCGATTCTCTTTAAGCAAGCGCCCTTGTAATTCATAAATTCTGAGAAAATTATAACATGCCACGCAGAAATATCAAATCAAAAAACAGCCCGTCTCATAGACGGACTGCCATTTTGAAAACAGGTTGTTTTTATTCAAAGAACAGCTTCATATCATCTTCCACTGTTCCGATTCCTGCGATGCCGAAGTTGTCGACAAGTACCTTTGCTACATTCGGGGAAAGGAATGCCGGAAGTGTCGGTCCAAGATGAATGTTCTTCACGCCCAGGTAAAGAAGTGCAAGAAGGACGATTACAGCCTTCTGCTCATACCAGGCGATATTGTAGACGATCGGCAGATCGTTTACATCATCAAGTCCGAATATCTCTTTGAGCTTAAGAGCGATAAGTGCAAGTGAATATGAATCATTGCACTGTCCTGCATCGAGTACTCTTGGGATTCCATTGATGTCACCGAGGTTGTGCTTGTTGTACTTATATTTCGCGCAGCCTGCAGTAAGGATCACTGCATCCTTTGGAAGAGCTTTAGCAAAATCAGTATAATAGTTTCTGGACTTTGCTCTGCCATCACAGCCTGCCATTACTACGAACTTCTTAATAGCTCCGCTCTTTACTGCATCAACGATCTGGTCTGCAAGTGCAAATACCTGCTCATGAGCAAATCCACCGACAATAGTTCCTGTCTCTATTTCTGTAGGAGCCTGACATTTCTTAGCCTGCTCAATGATCGGAGTGAAATCCTTTGTCTCACCATAAGCAGCATCAATATGCCTGCATCCCGGATAACCTGCTGCGCCTGTTGTCCAGAGTCTGTCCTTGTAGCTGTCCTTTGGAGGCACGATGCAGTTGGTCGTCATAAGGATTGGTCCATTGAAGCTCTCGAACTCTTCCTTCTGCTTCCACCATGCATTTCCATAGTTTCCGGCAAAGTTATCATACTTCTTGAAGAATGGATAGTAGTGAGCCGGAAGCATCTCAGAATGAGTATATACATCTACTCCTGTTCCCTTTGTCTGCTCGAGAAGCATCTCAAGGTCTTTTAAGTCATGACCTGAAATGAGGATTCCAGGATTTTTTCTTACACCTATATCCACCTTTGTGATCTCAGGATTGCCATAGGCAGTAGTATTTGCTGTATCAAGATCTGCCATGCCCGCTACACCGTACTTACCTGTTTCAAGTGTAAGAGCTACGAGATCATCTACTGTAAGTGAATCATCAAGAGTCTTTGACAGAGCTTCCTGAATGAATGCATCAACTTCCGGATCATCCTTAAGAAGCGCATTGGCATGCTTCGTATAAGCTGAGAGTCCCTTGAGTCCGTATGTGATCAGCTCTCTAAGAGATCTGATATCCTCATCCTTTGTAGAAAGAACCCCTTCCTTCCATGCCTTGGCGTCATATTCAGCTTCATTTCCGTTCCATCTGGCGGCTTCCGGAAGTGCATTCTTTTCAGCTTCTGAAAGCTCATTTAAAAGCTCTGCCTTCTCTGAAAGTGTCTCTGTAACCTTTGCCTTAATAACTTAGGAAAGTTCCAAGTCTGAGGCATTAATAATGGCAACCCACGTCAAGGTGGATTGCCTCAGATTTGGTACTTTCCGTTTGAACCAAGTCACGCCGCGGAGGAGGTGGTATATGCGTTTT
>Ga0256404_1000204_pt1 | contig 148960 bp, 113 predicted proteins | sample RumenRJG_01DNA_FD_185990 | JGI IMG/M metagenome (GOLD analysis project Ga0256404, IMG submission 185990) | Bovine rumen microbial communities from Lethbridge, Alberta, Canada - RJG_01 | ecosystem: Host-associated > Mammals > Digestive system > Stomach > Rumen | place: Canada: Alberta...
GGCAGATAGTCGGTGACTGCATCATCCACGTTTTTGATGCAACCCTCATCAACGGCAATCCCACACAATAGCGAGGTAATTGATTTCGAGACAGAAAACACCGTTGCCATCCTGTCAGCGGAAATATCTCCCCAATATTTCTCGTAGATGATGCTGTCGTTCTGGATGACGAGAACGCCCTGTGTGTCAGTTTTACCAGTCACAGCCTCCTGCAATGTGGTGTTCTTGTAGTGCTTTCCTTGATTGAAGAAATGCAGGGTGTCAATCCAGATGGCTTGTTGCTTTGCGTATGGGAAACGAAAAGGAAACGTCCCATTATCAATGGTGTCGTGAACATGATGCTCAAAACTATAAATATCCGGGCCGCTCTTGCCGTCTGCTCGATAGCCTCTTACAATAGAGCAAGAGGCGAGGGTTGAAGCAGCAACTATTATTAAAGCGAGCCCCCAAATCTTCTTTGTTTTCATAACTACATATCTTAGTCGTTTCATTCTGATTTAAGTATTCTTAAATTCCTTTCTACAGTTGATACGTCTTTGAATATCGCGTATTTATAATCAATCCTCAACTTGTCTGATAGGCGGAGAAGATTGAATCCCGTGGCATAGTAATACTTGCGTCCAACAGTGTATAGCCATTTGGCATCGGACAGGTTGAAGTTTCCAAAATGCCGATACAGACAAAATTCGATATAGCGAGCAGAACCTTCCATCGTTTCATACAACTGCTCCAAGGCTACAATGTCTATACAAAGTTCCTTTTTCACCCTTTCCCTGCGTTCGTTACGCAACTTAAAGAACGACTGGATATAGGCTCTTGACGCCTCATTATCGTTAGTGTCAATTGCTTTTAGCAGCAAGTTGTTCTCCTGAGTGATGCTTTCTCTGTACCAATCATGACTGGCGGCTAATTCGATTAGAGTATCTGGCAAAACCGCATTGGTGATTGCTTCGTAAGTATCCAGATAGCCATCGTTCTTAAACTGGAAGCCATGAAAATACTCATGCATCACCATCGTAGCCCATTCGTTGACTGAAGTGACATCTGGAATAGTCTTACTCGTCTGCTCCAGACTGCTGCATCTCATGAAGGGTGTGTGATAGTCGATGTTGCTTTCCTCATCTGTGAAGGTTACATGCATGTGGAATGGTTTATCATCGACTTTCTCCGTCTGATAAATCTGGATGTTGTTGTCGCAATGTATCAAGACTGACGGATACTTAGCCAAGAACTTCTCCGTGGGATTAACCACATAGCAACAGGTATCGCCATAATATAGTAGAGGTACATCATATTGCTTATCAGCAAATCCACTCCAGACGCTATCGTTGATGACCACTTTAAGGGCATAGACATATTGAATCCTCTCAACATCCTTGTTAAGACTCTGTGAATCGGCTGACATGGCGACGAGGGCGACTAGTGCGGTGATGATGGTTTTCTTGTTCATTGATTTATATTGATTATGCTCTATCTTCTTCCTTTTTCATTCAATACGTAAATGAGTAAGTCATAAACATAGCCATCCTTTATAACGGCATTTGGTATAGCACCTTTATACTTGAAGCCATTCTTCAGTAGCACCCTTATTGAAGCAATGTTTGGCTGAAAGACATTGGCCGTTATTTGTTCAAGCGATAAGATCTTGAATGCAATGGAACATACTTGTCTGACTGCTTCTGTGCCAATCCCTTTGTTTGAATATTCATTGAGAAGCATATAACCGATTTCTGCATCATCATCTTTCTTCTCAACCGATATGCTGCCTATGGGTTTCCCATCATATACAATAGCTCGATAGATACCAGTAATTGCATCATTATTGGTAACCATCTTCAACCATTCTTCCGCATCCTTTTCCGTATAAGGATAGGGCAGACGGTCTGAAAGGAAACGCCTGTCAACAGCATTGCACAGGCTTGTCAGTTCCATTTTGTCTGACAGCGTCCAATGTCTTAGTTCCATATTCAGAGGTTCATTTTGCTTGTTTGGGCCGCAAAGTTACAAAAAAGCATAAAAATAGCCCTTTGGCTAAATCATTATATGAATGCCAAGGGTAAATGTCTCAACTTAGGTTGAGAGTTTCTATCTGTTATAGACTATTACCTGTTGCCAAATGTTTTACGTGCCTTGACATAGACCCCTTTTGCTATACGGCTGATAATACCTTCTTTCTCAAAGATTGCCAATAGCTTTGTGACATACTCCACATCATATTGTGGAAAGGAAGACACGAAGTAAACCTCTCCAAACTTGCCGTGGGCAATCTTGCTCTTAATCTTTAACTACAGCGTCTTGCATATAGATATTGGTTTGATTTTGGTCGGAATGATTGCAAATATTTCCGACCGCAAAGATACTATTTTTCTTTCAAATAACGATGTGTTTTCCCTTGAAATTATGTTTTCTTGACTAAAAAGTGTCATTTCCCAAATAAATAAGAAAAAATGTTTCTTCGTTCTCATTCGATATTGTTATCTATGTTCTATCTATTATACGAGAAACTGCGTTTATATTGCATCGACTGACGTTAATTTATCCTAACCGCAGGTCATAAAGATGGGGCGAGTCGGATACGTTTCTTCATAAACAATCCAAATAATCCGTGCAAATATAGTGGAATTACTCAAAATATCCGTAACTTTGCAAACCAAAATGGATTATTGAAAAGTGAATAAAGGATTTACGACAATGAAAAAACTGTATTCAATCCTATTAGCCCTATTAAGCCCATTGACTCTATCAACAGTCTATGGTGCAGGTGACAATACGTCAACAACTCTTGTCATCAACGAAGTGATGGCCTCGAATGCGGGCGTAGTGATGAGTCCTGCTACGAATTTCGACAGCTGGATCGAGATATATAACCCCGATACAAAGAGTATCAACCTGGCAGGTATGTACCTCAGCAATGATGCAAACAATCTGACCAAGTGGAAGATGCCCAATGATATAGGTACTGTTCCTGCCAAGGGTTATCTGGTTGTGTGGATGGGATCGGATGACATCAAGAGTAATCAGGCGCCCTTCAAACTCGACTGCGATGGCGGTACCATCAACCTGAGCGATCGGAACGGACAACTCATCACCAGCGTGGATTATCCCGAAGCGATGAGTCGTACTTCTTGGGCACGTACCACAGATGGTGAAGAAGGGTGGAATTGGACTGCCGATGCTACACCTGGTGCGACAAACGCCACGGCAGTCTTTACCAGCAACAGACTCGATGCCCCCGTGGTGAGTGTGGGCAGTCAGCTGATCAACAGTACGCTTACATTTCACGTAGATATCCCACAAGGTGCCACATTGATGTATTCTACCGACGGCTCAGTGCCAACGGCAGCTCAAGAAGGTAATCCTACAAGATACTGTAAGAAGAGCACGAACGGTCAGTTTACGGTCTCAAGAACAGTTAACTATGTGTTCCGACTGTTCAAGGATGGCTATCTGCCCAGTGTTCCTGTCACCCGTAGCTTTATCCAGACAAGTAACAAATATACCATTCCCATTATTTCTATCGTGGGTGATGAGCGTTACTTTACCGACCCCATGTGGGGTATTGACATAGAAGGTAGCGACGGCATATCCGGTAAAGGCAGTGATAGACCCGTGAACTGGAACCAGCCGTGGGATCGTCCTGTCAACTTCAGTTATATCAGTCCTACGGAAGGTATGCTCTTCAACCAAGATGTCAATATCAGCGTTTCTGGCGGATGGACACGAAACATCAATCCCCGTTCCATGAAACTCAAGTCGAATAAGATATTCGACGGGCAGAACCGCTTCGACTATTCTTTCTTCCCACAAAAGCCGTTCAACCGGGACAAGGCCTTGCTGATACGTAATGGCGGTAATGATGTATGGAACAACCACGCCCGTTTTACCGATGCGGCCTTGACAACCGTCATACAGCGTTCTGGCATCGACCTCGACGTACAGTCTATGGTGCAGGTGGCGGAATACATCAACGGCGAATTCAAGGGCATCCTCAACCTGCGTGAGACCAGTAACGACAAGTTCGTGTATGCGAACTATGGCTACGATGATGAGGAAATTGACATGTTTGAGAATGATGAGTTCAACAACGGCGACGATGAAGCATTCAACCATCTCTGTCAGTTGGCCCAGCGCATCAATAATGAAGGCGTCTATGAAGAAGTGAAACGGTTGCTCGATGTTGATGAGTTTGCCAACTATATGGCTGCAGAGATGTACCTCGGTAATGACGATTGGCCAGAAAACAACATCAAGGCTTACCGCAGTCGTAACGACGGACGGTACCGCTATATCTGTTTCGACCTCGATTACGCTTTCAATCCATGGAACAGAAACACCTTCGTCGCTGTGCTTGACCAACAAGATTATGTTAAAACGGTCAGTCTGTTCCTCAACCTACTCAAGAACGACAGCTTCCGTCGCAAGTTCATCGACACCTACTGCATCATGGCAGGCAGTGTTTTCGAGAAGAACAGAGCCAAGGCTATCGTTCAGGAACTGGCCGACGCCATGCGCCCTATGTCGGAAATCGATGGCTACACACCCGACAATGCGGCCAATAAGATTATCAGTCAGCTGCAGAACCGACTGGAAGAGATGATGACTCGTGCTCAGCAATATGGACCCATGAAACTTTCGGGGGTCAACAAACCGCAAGTAACCCTTGCTGCTGATGTGGAAGGAGCCCAACTCTTCATCAATGACATTCAAGTGCCGTATGCTTCTTTCAACGGCAGACTCTTTGATCCTGTCACATTGGAGGCAAAAGCACCTGCTGGATATACCTTTACAGGATGGAAGAAATCTTCAGGAGCTACCGTGCAAGTTATAAAGACCACCGACACTTGGAAGTATTACGACCGCGGACAGCAGCGCGGGACAAGTTGGCGCTCCAGCAGTTTCAATGATGCATCGTGGTCGTCAGGAGAGGCTCCCTTGGGTTATAAGACACTTGGCGTGAGGACCACCGTAGGATACGGCAGTGACGCCCAGAACAAAAATCCCACCACCTACTTCCGTAAGTCGATAACCCTCAACGGCTCGCCTACCTCGAATGACACCTTTACGCTCAACTACCAAGTTGACGACGGCTTCATTATCTGGGTGAACGGTCAGGATGCCGGTCGTGTGAACTTACCTAACGGTAATGTCGAGTACAATACGTTCACCACATCCTATGCTGGCGATCAGCCTCTGACAGGTACCATCGAACTGTCTCCATTGTTGTTTAAGAAAGGCGAAAACACCATCGCTGTTGAAGTGCATAACAATAATGCTACCTCCAGCGACCTGTTCTGGTCGTGTGAACTGGTGACGACAGTAGGTGCCACCACAGGGGAAACCATCTTAACCGACCGCATCATCAGTCTGCCGGAAGGAAGTAGAATCTCGTTGGTGGCTTGTTTCACTCCAATGACCGATGGTGAACGCATGGAACAAGGTCTTACACCTGTATGTATCAACGAGGTAAGCTCGTCTAACAACATCTATGTGAACGAATACTACAAGCGTAACGACTGGATAGAACTCTATAACACAACAGATGCCGGTATCAATGTTGAGGGCATGTATCTGACAGACAATCTGAGTAAACCCAAGAAATATCAGATAACGGGCGAAGGGGCATCGACCTTCATTCCTCCCCATGGCTATCTCGTTGTCTGGTGTGACAAACTGGAACCGCTTTCTCAACTACATTCCACCTTCAAACTTGATGCGGAAGGTGGAGACGTCATGCTGACGGCTGCCGACGAGAGTTGGAGCAACCGCATCAGTTATTATATGATGAATAGTGACGAGACTGTTGGTCGCTATCCCGATGGTAGTAATCAAGTATATCTCATGAACCTACCGACCATAGCGAAGGCGAATACCATTTCATCGTATGCCGTACACCTCTCGGGTGATGATCCGTCAGGCATCCATGAGATGGTGATGCCCAATGCTGCTGATATCAGCATGAGCTATGTTCGTAATCGTCTGATTATAAGTAGTAACCAGTCAATCGCTGCAGCAAAGCTTGGTATCTATAATATCACGGGTCAGCTGCTGAGTCAGCAGACCGTATCTGTCACCAATGGCTATGCGGAGCAGACTCTCGATGCCCTGCCATCTGGCTGCTATATAGCTCGTCTGTCAGACGGCAGTGGTCATCACGCAACCTGTAAGTTCATTAAGAAGTAGGTTGATTGCTAGTTACTTTACTTCCTGACCACTTCACGTTCAAAGAAGTCCAGGAAGAAAGGCCAGTTGGGACCCGCTTCATGACCACCGTGATGCTGGCGATAGGTGAGACGACCTTCCATCAGACCGTTGTCCATGCCGGGGAAGAGGTCGGTGCCTACGCCTTTATAGCCGAGCAGCTCATATACGGGCGACGCCTTTGAGGTAGATATAAACGAACCTACCACATCCTGCCATTTATCACCGTTCCAGCTTCCGGTGGAGATGAAACAGGCACGTGGGGCGCAGAGTGCTATCAACTCGTGTTGATCTACTGGCAGGTCGTTTTCTGTCATGGGATCGGTTCCGTATTTGATCAGGTTACCGCATACCCAGTGGTACTCCTCATGCGAGACGATATTGCCGATGCTCTCACCGCAGTCGCGACGCCAGCCTGCTGCGCCAGCCTTGCCAGATGAAGCGATGAATCCTGCTGCGACACGCTCGTCAAAGGCCATGGCCACGAGTGAGGCTTTGCCATAACGGGAAACACCTTCGATGGCGCACTTCGTAGCATCGAATGTCTTGTCGGTTTCAAAATAGTCTATCAGACGGGACAATCCCCAGCCCCAGGCACGCAGTGAGCCCCAGTCTGTTGGCTGGCGATGCTCTCCCTTGTTGCAAAGACCGATAATGCCGTTGGTCAGTCCTGATCCAGCATCGGCCTGGATGGACGAAGGGTTGATGGTGGCGGCTGCCCAACCACGTTCTATCACCATCTGCTTCCATGATATACCACCGCCAAAGGTGCGGAGGGGATCACCGCCTCCGAATCCGAATTCGATGATCACGGGTATGTTCTGCTTTCCGTTGTCAGGATATACCACGTTGGCCTGAATCTCGACCTTGATGGAAGGATAGCTGGAGTTATCGACCGTACCTTTTAGATAACGTACCACAACGGGATTTCCTGCAAAGTCCTTCTTTTCCTCATTGGTGACTTCCCATTTTACACCGGGCACATTGTCGGGAATACGACCATAGACATTGTCCTCGAACAGACGTACTATCTCCGGGCGACGTACCTTTTGCCACATCTTGGCGCTGGTGACCTTCTTACCGCTTTCTGTAATGAGCGGATCAGGATAGAAAGGGTAGGGGTTTGCGGTGAGCTCATCATAGTTGGGGTGCTTGCTCTCATCCTGACTGTTGGGCTGACGACCTTCACGTGGCTGACCGACTCCCACTTTTGCTAGCATGTCGGCATAATCGGCTGCTGCAATCTTGCGAAGGCTGTCTTGGTTTGCGCGGTTTCCGCCTCCGAACATGAACTGTGCGTTTGCTGTAAACGGGATGCAAGCCATAAGCATTGCCCCTAAGAAGAACTTGATGGTTTTCATAACTTTATAGTTTAATACTGTACATATTACGAGTAATGATATCTATTTCTGTGCAAAGATAGATAAAATCCTTCATATAATGACCGGAATTACAAAAAATCGTATTATTTGGCAAATTCATATTAAATCCGACATTTAATCTGAGCATATTCTTCCAATATGTTCAAAAAAAGTGTATCTTTGCAGCAAATTTCTAAAAACTACGTATATGAAGAAACTATTTCTTTTTTTGATGCTCCTGTTAGGAACATTTACAGCTCATGCAGAGGATTTCCCCTATCTGACCTTTGAGATGACCGATGGGGCGAGGGTATCTGTATCGACATCGTCGCTAACCATGTCATTCTCGGGAACTACACTGAAAGCTGGTGATCAGTCGTTCACCGTTTCGAATCTGAGTAAGATGTATTTCTCTGACCATGACGAATCAACAGGCATCGAAACGCTTTATGTTTCTGACTGGAATGAAATAACTGACATATATGACTTGAATGGTAAGAAGGTAACGAAAGACCAGATGCAGAAAGGCGTATATGTGGTACGTAGCAAGAAAGGAACCCATAAAATGACTGTGAACCCATGAAAAAGATACTGACTCTCTTTGCCGTAATGCTCGTTGTCCTTACGGCATCAGCCCAAACGCTGAACATAACGGTAGGTAATGTGACTTATCAGTACCCTGCTTCACAAACAGGTGATATGACCTTCTCCGGTGGTAACACGGTAACCATTATGGGTAAGGCTTTCAAACTCAATGATGTCAGTAGCATCATCGTGGATAACACAGAAGTGACCGATGGTACAGTAGGTGTTGTTTATGAAGGTACATCTGCCAAGGTGTTCGTGGCTGGCAACATCGCTCAATACATAACACCCGCCATCAGAGGTGCCCATGTTTCTATTGATCAGAGCAGCTCGCTGGAAGAGGAGGTTACCTATACACTGTCGGGCTCATCATCTGACGGTGAGTTCTATGCAACGGGATACTACAAGGCAACCGTCGAACTGAACGGACTGACGTTGACTAACTCTTCTCCTGTCTATAGTGGTGCTGCAGTGTGCATACAGAACGGTAAGCGCATTAAGGTAAAAGTGGTCACAGGTACCACAAATACCCTTGCGGATGCAGCCAACGGTTCGCAGAAGGGCTGTCTATATATTAAGGGACATGCCGAGTTTGCCCAGAAAGGTACGCTGAATGTGAAGGGCAATGTGAAACATGCCATCAAGACCGGTGAGTACTTCTCCATCAAGAATGCCACCATCAACGTGACATCTTCAGTAGGCGACGGTATCTCGTGCAACGAATACTTCCTCATGGAAAGTGGCACCATCAACATCAGCGGTGTTGAGGATGACGGCATCCAGTGTGAAATCGATGGTGAAAGCTCCACTGGTGAGACTACCGATCATGAAGATGAGGATAGTGGTAACATCTATATCACCGGTGGCTCTATCAATGTTGCCTGCACTGCCGCATCTGTAGATGGCATCAAGAGCGACGGTGATATCACCATCAGCGACGGAACCATTAACGTATCCTCAACAGGAAATAAGGGTGAGGGTATTGAGTGTGAGAACTATGTCAAGATTAGCGGTGGCCAAGTTACCATCAATAGTTACGATGATGCTATCAATGCTGGTCAGGACATTACCATCAGCGGCGGTTATGTCTTTGCCCGCTCTACTAACAACGACGGTATCGATGCCAATGGTGACTGCTACATCAAGGGCGGTGTGGTATATGCCATTGGTGGCGTTGAACCAGAAGTGGCTATCGATGCGAACAGTGAGAATCACAAGAAACTCTACATACAGGGTGGTTCAGTCATCGCTGTTGGTGGGATAGAGAGAGGAGCCAGCATCTCAGGCGGTACATGCAAGAGCACTACTTCGTGGACTGCCGATACCTGGCATGCACTGTATAGTGGTAGCAATCTGGTTTTAGCTTTCCAGACTCCGAGCAAGTCTTCTGGCAGAGGTGGTAACCAGCAACTTGTTGTATATACCTCGTCCACACCTTCGCTGCAGTCGGGCGTCTCCGTCAGTGGCGGTACAGCCTACTTCGGTGGTATGGCAAACGTCGATGGTACAGTCAGTGGCGGTTCTTCAGTCAATCTGAACAACTGGTAAGGTGACGGAATGGCTATTGTGTGTCGCTAAACACTTCTCTCTATGCATATTGACAAACAAACTTTCGATGGGGTGCAGACCCCGGTATATGTACTGGAAGAGGAACTGCTGCGCAGGAACCTGCAACTGATTGCGGGGGTGGCAGAAGATGCAGGGGTGGAAATCATCCTGGCATATAAAGCGTATGCGCTGTGGAAGACCTTTCCCATCTTCCGGGAGTATATCCATGCCACTACAGCCAGTTCGTTGTATGAGGCCAGACTGGCAGCTGAAGAGTTCGGAGAGAAGGCACACACCTATTCGCCTGCCTATACCGATAAGGACTTTGATGAAATCGTTCGCTGCTCCAGTCATCTGACCTTCAACTCGCTGTCGCAGTATGAACGTTTCCATGAACGTATAGCAGGAAAGTGCTCTATCGGACTGCGTATCAATCCAGGTTATTCGGAGGTGGAGACTTTGCTGTATAACCCATGTGCTCCTGGTACCCGCTTTGGGGTGCGTGCCGACAAGTTGCCGAAACAGCTGCCACATGATATAGAGGGCTTCCATTGTCATTGTCATTGCGAGAGCGGTGCGGATGTGTTTGAACGCACTTTGGTGCATATTGAGGAACAGTTCTCGCCTTGGTTCGACCAACTGAAATGGATTAACTTTGGCGGAGGGCATCTCATGACAAGGAAAGACTATGATGTGCCCCACCTTATTAATATATTAAAGGGGTTCAAACAGCGTTATCCACACCTGAAGGTTATTCTGGAGCCAGGAAGCGCCTTTGCTTGGCAAACCGGTCCGCTGGTAGCTGAAGTGGTGGACATCGTGGATGACCAAGGAATCTGTACGGCCATTCTTAACGTCAGCTTCACTTGTCATATGCCCGACTGTCTTGAAATGCCTTACTATCCCGAGGTAAGAGGCGCTAAACATATAGATCCTTCCTCACTCCACACTCCACACTCCTCACTCCACACTCCACACTCCTCACTCCACACTCCACACTCCACACTCCACACTTATAGGTTAGGAGGAAACAGTTGTCTCAGCGGCGACTACATGGGCTTCTGGCAGTTCGATCATGAACTGAAGGTGGGCGAGCGCATCATTTTTGAAGATATGCTGCACTATACCACCGTGAAGACCAATATGTTCAACGGTGTGCCTCATCCTGCTATTGCTTTCCTTCATGCCGACGGTGAACTGGAAATGCTGCGGGAATACAGCTATGAGGATTATAAAAATCGCATGGATTGAAAAAAAAGCGGAGAAAAGTTTTGGTGATTCAGGAAAATGTATTACCTTTGCATCCGCAATCGAGAGAGATATGCTTTAGACACGGTTCTTCGTGCTACCTGAACAGGTTCAGCCGAAAGCCGAAAGTTCGAAGAACAGGCGGAAATAGCTCAGTTGGTAGAGCACAACCTTGCCAAGGTTGGGGTCGCGGGTCCGAGTCCCGTTTTCCGCTCCACACATTCTGAATGACAACGAAGAATAAACATCGTTTGTTCGCGTGTTTGCCCAGGTGGCGGAATTGGTAGACGCGCACGTTTCAGGTGCGTGTGCCGCGAGGTGTGCAGGTTCGAGTCCTGTTCTGGGCACAATGTCATTCAGAATGATTTTTGTTGGAGAGGTGGCGGAATTGGTAGACGCGCTACTTTGAGGGGGTAGTGTCAAGTGCGACGTGGGAGTTCGAGTCTCCTCCTCTTCACTTTAGTTTGAAAAACAAGCGGAAATAGCTCAGTTGGTAGAGCACAACCTTGCCAAGGTTGGGGTCGCGGGTCCGAGTCCCGTTTTCCGCTCTTTTGGATATAGATCTTCCTATCGTAGGAAGGTAGTGATAACAAAGAAAAACAAACCTCTAAATGAATCTGTATTTAAGGTATTTTGATAATGAGACATTGGTGTATAATGTCGAGGAGGCCGTAGATTTCTTAAAGTCTATTCCCGAAATAGGAATGACGCCGGAGTTGGAGGCTGATGTTCGTGATTATATCGGAAGTGATGTATTCTATCCCAAAAGATATAAAGTTCGCCCCAGAGTGTACTTCATCATCATCAAGACTGAAGCCGCTACCATGATGGACTTCAAGCAGAAGAAAGCGCTGCGCTCGAATGCTCCTGAAGGGGAACATCGTGCGACCGTGGCTCCTGCCGTGGCTCGACTGAGCGAGAAACGTGAGGGTTGGTATGAGGCTTCGTTGACATTCAAACGGGTGGTACTGATTCCATCAACAGGGAAGCATGAATACCGCGACACACAGTTTGTAGCTAACGTGAAGGCGTTTAGCGGACAGGATGCTTATAACAGAGTGGTGGAACATCTAAGGGAGCGTGTTGACAGTCGCAGTCAGTTCCCTTCTGCCAAGGGTAAGAACTTCAAGTTCAAGTACTTGGGAATGTGGAAATAAACAATTACTGAAATAATCCATTCGAATGCTATGAATAAAGTAATGCTCATTGGAAATGTCGGAAAAGATCCTGAAGTACGCTATTATGAACAGGATCAGGCTGTTGCTCAGATTAGATTAGCCACTACGGAGAAAGGCTATACGCTGCAAAATGGAACGCAGATTCCTGACAGAACCGACTGGCATAATGTTGTTTTTTATAGAGGATTGGCCAAGGTAGTGGAGAAATACGTACATAAAGGCGATAAGTTGTATGTTGAAGGAAGAATACGCTATCGTAGCTACGATGACCAGAAAGGTATCAGACAGTATGTAACGGAAATCATCGCTGATAACATGGAGATGCTCAGTCCGAAGCAGAATACAACGGCAGAACAGCCGACCATGGTTTCTGAAAGTCCTGTAGAACCGGAAGATAGCGATCGACTGCCTTTTTAATGTATGGATCCATCATTTTTTGTTGAAATAACCCAAATGGCAGAGATTCTGCCTCTTACAACGGGTGTTGTAGTGGCTGCTGTATTGGCAGCCCTGTTGCTTATTGTATCAGGATTAGCCAGCGGTTCTGAAATCGCTATCTTCAGTCTTTCTCCTACCGATGTCTCTGAACTCGACCCGGAGAAACGAAGTACAGATGAGATGATTCAGTGCTTACGTGAAGATTCTGAACGTACACTGGCCACTATCTTGATTGCAAACAATTTCGTCAATGTAACCATTATCATGCTCTTTAACTATGTCTTCTCGCACTTGGTGGTGTTCAAGCAGGCATGGGTGGAGTTCTTGTGCATCACGGTTCTATTGACGTTCATCTTGCTATTGTTTGGGGAGATTATACCGAAAGTTTTCGCACGACAGAACTCTTTGTCGTTTTGTCGGCGTGTGGCAAACTCCATTATGTTCTTCAGGAAACTCTTCTGGCCCATGGAGAATGTGCTGCTCAGCAGTGGCTTCTTAGCTGAGAGGGTGCTGCAGCCTGATAGTCATATACTGAGTGTGGATGATCTGGAGCAGGCGTTAGAACTGACCGACAAAGAGGAGATTAAGGACGATCAGCGTATGCTGAGGGGTATTATCCGATTCAGCGACGAGACCGTGAAAGAGGTGATGACCAGTAGGCAGGATGTGGTTGACCTGAACATCAAGAGTAGTTTCCGCGATGTACTTCAGTGTATTGTGGAGAATAACTACAGTAGGATTCCTGTGTATCAGAACAACTCTGATAATATCCGCGGTGTGCTCTACATCAAAGATTTATTGCCGCATCTCGGTAAACCGTCCACATTCCGCTGGCAGAGTCTGATCCGTTCGCCATACTTCGTTCCCGAAACGAAGAAGATTGACGACCTGCTTCGTGAGTTCCAGGAGAACAAGGTGCATATTGCTATCGTTGTAGATGAGTTCGGCGGTACCAGTGGTATCGTTACCTTGGAGGATATCCTGGAGGAGATTGTGGGTGAGATTAACGATGAGTATGATGATGAGGAGAAGACTTTTACTCGTCTGAATAAGAATACCTATATCTTTGAGGGTAAGACTTTGTTGAGCGACTTCTGTCGAATTCTTGAAGTAAGCGATGAGGAGTTTGCCGAAGTGGAAGGTGATGCTGATACGGTAGCCGGACTCTTGTTGGAAATCAAAGGTGATTTCCCCGTTATTCATGAGAAGCTGGAATACCGGAACTATTTGTTCGAGATTATGGAACTGGAGGAACGACGCATCTCACGGGTAAAGGTTGTGATTCGTGAGAAGAACGATGAGCCGACAGACAAATAAGCTTTATGCCTTTACTGAGAGTGACGCATATTGATGAGCATGTCATCCTTGGCGTATGGGAGATGACAGAGCACCCGTCGGAATTCCCTGAGTGGTATGGGGAGGCCTGTAAGCGGTATCATGCTGAAGGGCGGCAGCGGGAATATGTATGTGTACGTGCCTTATTACGACAGATGACCGATGATGATGCATCGTGGACCATCTCTCATGAACAAAGCGGAAAACCTGTTCTCAGGAATGGATGGAAGATAAGTATCAGTCATACAAAAGGCTTCTGCAGCGTGATCATCTCGCCCGATTATGAAGTGGCGGTGGACATAGAATATACCAGTGATCGCGTGAACAGAATTGCGCATAAGTTCATCAGAGAGGATGAACAAGCAGATACCATAGATGAGAAACTGATTCATTGGAGTGCGAAGGAAACCTTGTACAAGCTGTACTCAGCCGACCGACTGGCGTTGGATGAGATGCGGCTCCTTCGCTTTTCCTTGCAGAAACAGGGTGTTGTGCTTACGGAAAACATGCGGCGCAACACTACCGTAGAGGTAAACTATGAGATTACGCCTTCTTTTGTTCTGACTTACGCTGTTCTGACTTAGCTTTCCTGCGTGGCTTTCTGCGGTTGTCGCCACGATTCTTTCCTCCTTCAGACTTCTTACCATGGCGATGGAAGACGGCACGTGGCGTCTTCTTGTGCATAGGACGGTATTCAGGTCCTTCCATACCATTGGGAAGGGGAACTTTCTCTACTGTCTTCTCAAGGAACTGCTCAATCCTGATGAAGTCGCGTATTTCCCATCCACGAACCAAGGTAATGGCTTTTCCATCACGCTCTGCCCTTGCTGTTCGCCCAATGCGGTGAACATAATCCTCACAGTCGCGCGGTACATCGAAATTGATGACCGTAGCGATATCGTCGATGTCAATACCTCGTGCCACAATATCGGTAGCCACCAGCACATCTACCTGTCCGCTCTTGAAACGGTACATTACCTCGTCACGCTCGGCTTGAGAGAGGTCGGAATGCATCTCGGCGCAGTTCACATGCATGGCCCTCAGATTGCGGTTGATATCTTTCACCTTGAGTTTGCTGGAAGAAAATATAATCACGCGTTTGAGCTCGTCGTTCTTAAACAGATGATTTAAGATGCGTAGCTTCTGAGTTTCATGACAGACGTAAGCCATCTGATGGATCTTCTCGGCAGGCTTGCTCACAGCCAGTTTTATTACAGCAGGATTCTTGAGTAGGGTGCGTGCCAGTTCCTCTATCTTATGTGGCATTGTGGCAGAGAACATAATGGTCTGACAGGTGGGCGGTAATAGTTTAGCAATGGAAAGAATATCATCGCTGAAACCCATGTCGAGCATACGGTCGGCCTCGTCGAGGATGAAGAAGGATACCTGACTGAGATCCACATTTCCCATATTGATGTGACTGCGTAGTCTTCCAGGTGTGGCAATAATCATGTCGGCTCCCATTCGCATACTCTTATACTCCTGATCATATCTGTTACCGTCGTTACCGCCGTAAACAGCAAGACTACTTACTGAAGGCATGTAGTAAGCAAAGCCCTGCATGGCCTGGTCAATCTGTTGCGCCAACTCGCGGGTAGGACTCATGATCACGCAGTTGATGGCATTCTCAGGAAACACCTTTTCTGTATCGCCTACATAGGCACTGCCGTCATCGAGCATACTGAGAACAGGCAATAGATAAGCTGCCGTTTTTCCTGTTCCCGTCTGAGCCACTCCCAGCACATCTCTTCCTTTCAGTATCTCGGGGATGCACTTCTCTTGCACTGGCGTGCAGGTGGTGAAATTCATCGCATCCAGCGCATCAAGGGCGTGGTCGTTGAGGTCTAAATCATAAAAATCCATATATGCTATCCTATTCTTTTCGTTATTCACTTGAGCATGGTTCCTATGTAGGAACGTGCATTAATTGGGTGCCTTCCTATAGCAGAAGTATGCAATGAAGGCAAAAATGATGTTGGGAAGCCATGCAGCCAGCATAGGTGGTGTGTTCGCATTGATGGCGAAGGTAGAGGAGACAGTCTGCAGCATGATATAGCCAAAGCTGAGCGCCAGACCGATACCTAAGTAAAGTCCCATGCCACCTTTCCGTTTCCTTGAGGAGAGCGACACACCGATGGTGGTCAGGATAAATGAGGCAAAAGAGGAAGCGATGCGCTTATGGTATTCCACCTCGTACTGAACAACATTACTGGAGCCACGGTCGATCTGCTTGTTGATGTACTCACGGAGCTGCGGACTTGTGAAGGTTTCCTGCTGTCCTTTGGAGAATACGAGATCGGTGGGCTCCATCATGATGAGCGTATCCATCTTTGCGCCGTTTGTAATCTTTTCACGTAATCCTCTCAGTTCACGTATTCGCCATGTTGTGGCCTTCCAGTGGTATTTCGAGTCGCTAATGGTGTCGTATTGAATCTCTTGGGCCGTCATATGACTCACCAATTTCTTGTTCTCGAACTTGTCGAGACAGAACCCATAGCCTCGTTTCAACGTATTGTCGTAATGCTGCATATAGGCTATTACACCTTTTCCCACCTGTAGCTGGACGTTCTCTGCCGATGTGTTCTTCTTCTTGTTCTTATAAAGCGTCTCGAAGTTCTGACGGATCACCGTTCCCTTGGGAATGACATACGATCCCAGATAAAACGTCATTAGGGAGATGAGAGCTGCCGAAATCATATAAGGCCGCATGAGTCGTTTGAAACTCACACCTGCAGCAAGCATCGAGATAATCTCGGAGTTCCCCGCCAACTTGGAAGTGAAGAAGATGACCGCAATGAAGACGAACAGCGGACTGAACAGATTGGCGAAGTAAGGGACGAAGTTCGCGTAATAATCGAACACAATGGCTCGCAACGGAGCATGATACTGTGTGAACTTCGCCAGATTCTCGTTGATATCGAAGACAATAGAGATGCTGATGATCAGTGCAATGGCAAAGAGATAGGTGCCGATGAACTTACGGATGATGTAACGGTCGAGAATCTTGATAAAGCGGAACGGGTTCAACATCTTGATCCATCCCAAGCGACTGGCAATTGGTTGCCAGAGTTTCTTGATCCATTGCCATGCAGCGACGAACCCTTGAAGATGGTTGTGAATCCATCTTCCAACTTTCAACCGCTTTCTATGTTTCCTGATCTCTGCGTATTGCATGCTGTCTGCTTTTTCTGTCGTCTTTAGACTCTTTTTCCTAAGTTGTCAATCACACTTCGTTTCCAGGTGACGAAGTCGCCTTGCTCAATGTGCTGACGGGCATCACCGACGAGTCGGAGGTAGAATGCCAGATTATGTATGCTGGCAATCTGCATGGCAAGGAGTTCCTGCGCCTTGAACAAGTGATGCAGGTAGGCCTTGGAATGCAGCCGGTCGATGTCACATCCGTCAGGGTCGATGGCGGAGAAATCATTCTCCCATTTCTTGTTCCGCATATTCATCGTTCCCTGATAGGTGAAAAGCATAGCGTTACGACCGTTACGGGTTGGCATCACACAATCGAACATATCCACACCGCGTTCAATAGCCTCGAGAATGTTCTGAGGTGTTCCCACACCCATCAGGTAACGGGGCTTGTCTTTCGGCAGGATATCGTTTACCACTTCAATCATCTCGTACATTACCTCCGTAGGCTCACCCACAGCGAGTCCGCCGATCGCATTGCCATCAGCACCTAGGTCTGCTATGTATTTAGCAGCCTCCTGACGCAAATCCTTATAAGTACATCCCTGTACGATGGGGAACAGACTCTGTGAATAGCCATAGAGCGGTTCGGTCTCGTTGAAGCGTTTTATGCAGCGATCGAGCCATCGTTGTGTCAGTTCCAGACTCTTCTTAGCATATTGGTAATCGCTCTGTCCGGGAGGGCACTCGTCGAACGCCATCATGATATCTGCTCCAATGATACGTTCAGTATCCATCACGTTCTCGGGTGTAAAGAAATGCTTGGAGCCGTCGATATGTGAACGGAACTCGCAACCTTCGTCACGTAGCTTCCTGATACCAGTCAGGGAAAAGACCTGAAAACCGCCGCTATCAGTGAGGATGGGGCGGTCCCATGTGTTGAACTGATGCAAGCCTCCTGCTGCCCGCAACACCTCCAGTCCGGGGCGCAGATACAGATGATAGGTGTTTCCCAAGATGATCTGCGCTTTTACCTGTTCGCGCAGCTCCTGGAAGTGAACACCTTTCACGGCTCCTGCCGTTCCCACAGGCATGAAGATAGGCGTTTTGATCTGTCCGTGATCGGTCGTAATCAGACCTGTACGGGCATCACTGGCCGGGTCGGTATGCTGCAGTTCGAATGTCATTTCTTCTCTTCCTCAACCGTAAATGTTACAGGGTTCTTCACCAGTTCGTCCGTGAGGGCGAAATCCCAGACATCCTGAATATTCTCCACATAGTGGAAGGTTACTCCCTTCAGATATACTTCGGGAATCTCATCGATATCTTTCTTGTTGTCACGACACATGATGATGTCGGTGATTCCAGCCCGACGGGCTGCCAGGATCTTCTCCTTGATGCCACCCACGGGCAACACCTTACCTCGTAAAGTAATCTCACCGGTCATGGCAGTGTTCTTACGCACCTTACGCTGGGTGAGTGCCGAGGCGATGGAGGTGGCGATGGTGATACCTGCCGACGGTCCGTCCTTAGGTGTTGCTCCCTCCGGCACATGGATATGGATGTTCCAGTTGTCGAAGATGCGGTAGTCGATCTTCAACGTGTCGGCATGGGCCTTGACGTATTCAAGGGCGAGCACGGCCGACTCCTTCATCACATCACCGAGGTTTCCGGTAAGCGTAAGCTTAGACCCCTTGCCTTTACTCAGACTGGTTTCGATGAACAGAATCTCACCGCCTACGCTGGTCCAGGCCAGACCGGTTACCACACCGGCATAAGCATTACCCTGGTAGATATCGCGGTAGAAGGGTGGCTTGCCCAGCAGACCCTCTATTTCGTTCGGTGTAATCTTTTGGTAAGGCAGAACCATCTCCTTGGCTTTAGTGAAGGCCAGTTTTCTGAGGGCCTTGTTGATCTGCTTCTCCAACTGACGGACACCACTCTCACGGGTATATTGCTCAATGATCTTTTCCGTGGCAGCCTTGTTGAACTGCAGCGATCGCTCTGTAGCCAAACCGGTATTCTCCTTCTCCTTGGGGATGAGGTGACGTTTGGCAATCTCAATCTTCTCTTCTGTGATATAGCCACTTACCTCAATCACCTCCATACGGTCGAGTAGGGGGCGAGGAATGGTATTGAGGTCGTTAGCTGTGGCGATGAAGAGCACCTTGCTCAAATCGTAGTCCACATCCAGGTAGTTATCATGGAAAGCAGAGTTCTGCTCAGGATCAAGCACTTCCAGCAGTGCTGATGACGGGTCACCGTTGATGGTGTTCTGTGTTACCTTATCAATCTCGTCAAGGATAAAGACGGGATTGGACGATCCTGCCTTCTGGATGGCCTTAATGATTCGACCCGGCATGGCACCGACGTAGGTACGACGATGACCGCGGATTTCCGATTCATCATGCATACCACCCAGTGAGATGCGCACGTATTTGCGCTTCATGGCCTCGGCAATGCTCTTTCCTAAAGAAGTCTTACCGACTCCCGGAGGACCGTAAAGACAGATGATGGGTGATTTCAGGTCACCACGCAGACTGAGCACGGCCATGTATTCCAGGATGCGCTCCTTTACTTTCTCCATGCCGTAGTGGTCCTTATCAAGGATTCGCTTTGCTCGTTTCAGGTTCAGGTCATCGCTGGTGAACTCTCCCCACGGCAGATTCACCAGAGTCTGCAGGTAGTTCAGCTGGACACTGTACTCCGGTCCTTGCGGGTTGAGCATATCTAACTTATCAAGTTCCTTGAAGAAGGTGGTTCGTATATCTTCGTTCCATTTCTTCTTCTCGGCCTTCTCCACCAGTTCCTTACGCTCAGGAGATCCTTCGCCGTTACCCAGTTCCTCCTTGATATTACGGATTTGCTGTTGCAGGAAGTACTCTCGCTGCTGTTCATCAAGGTCTTCACGGGTACGACTTCTGATATCCTGCTTGATCTCTTCGAGTTGGAGTTCACGGTGCATGATACGCAGCACCTTGATGACACGCTCCTTGAGGTTCGACTCCTCGAGCAGCTTCATCTTCTCTTCAATGGCAAATGGCATGCTGGAGCAGATGAAGTTCAGCATCACCAGATGATTGTTGATATTCTGAATGGCGAACTGAGCCTCATCGGGGATATCTTCGTTCTGCTTGATGTAATCGATACCTGCATTACGCAGGTCGGCAATGGCTGTCATGAACTCGGTGTCTCCATCGTCGGGAATGAGTTCCGGCGCCAGATGAACCTCACCCTTCAGGTAAGGACGGGTACGTTTCAGAGAAATCAGATTACATCTGCCCAGTCCTTGAACAATCACTGTAATGTTGTTATTGGAGTTGGGAAGTTCCAGGACACGGATGATTTTTGCGAATACACCGTATTCGTATAAATCATCCTTTGTAGGGTTTTCTATATTGGCGTTCTTCTGAGAGAAGACAGCGAAGATGGCGTCTTCTTTGTCCTTCAGGTGTTCTACCAGACTGATGCTGGCCGACCGGCCGATCAGAATCGGTGATACAACACCCGGAAAGAGGATCAGGTTGCGTGTTGCAAGGATAGGCACCTCACCATCTGCTCCCCCACAAAGGAGTCGTGTAATGTCTCCTTCGTAGTCGGCAATCATGGAGAATGCGCTGTTATTTTGACTATTTCTCATAATTCTACTTCAAATTTGGGATGCAAAGGTACACATTTATCTTCATAAAATGCCATTTGTGACACATTATTTAATATAATTAGGTGTAATCTCTCATATTTTTCTTAATTTTGCACTTGATATGTCTAATTCGTATTTCCGTTTCAAACAATTCACTATCCATCAGGAGCAATGTGCCATGAAAGTGGGTACCGATGGAACGCTACTTGGGGCATGGGCCCAAGGAGGGGAGAGAATCCTGGATATCGGTACGGGCACCGGCTTGATAGCCTTGATGATGGCGCAACGCTTTCCCCAAGCGCAGGTGGTAGGTATAGACATTGACGTTCTGGCCTGTGAGCAAGCACTTAAGAATGTGGCAGCATCGCCCTTTCATGACCAAGTGCTGATTAGACATCTTTCTTTACAGCATTATACAGATGAGTTGTTTGATTCCATTGTTTGCAATCCACCGTTCTTTGTCGATTCCCTTCTAAGTCCTGATAAGCAGCGTACTACTGCCAGGCATGCAGGGAGTCTGACTTATACTGATTTGTTTCAAGGGGTGGTGCGCTTGTTACATGAAGACGGTGTTTTCTCTGCTGTTATTCCTACAGAATGCAGGGATGCGTTTGATGCAGAAGCTATACTCCACGGTTTATGTCCTGTTGCGGAATGTGCCATAAAGACATCCTTGCGCAAACAGCCCAAACGATTCTTGTTAAGCTATAGGAAAAAACCTTCTGCACATTATGTGAGAGATGTCTTGACAATAGGTTCTGAGGCGTATGTTGATCAAATGAAAGATTTTTATCTTTCGTATTAGTCTCGGTGTTTATCGGTTATTGAATTTACGTATCAGTTTCTTGTTCAATGCCTGTGTGTTCCTACTGATCTTGGTAAGGTCTTCCCTCACAATGTTTAAATCGTTGAAGAACTCACTGAAGGCGGTCTGCACCATATTTGGCTGTCGTTTACTCTTATCACCATCAGGGTTGACAATCATCTTAATTCCCTTATGGACGAGCTGGATATCCACGTCGGCGGTTGTCATTACAGGATCACCGTCGTAGTGAATATACCCTTCTTTCTCCCTATGAATATGGATGTGTTTGGTACGGAAGGTTTTGATTTTCTGGTTCTTGTCGAGTGTTTTGTTCATCATCTCGATAGCTACCTGAGGTGCTTCGAGCACATCGAACGGCTCCATGATAATCACATCCAACAGACCGTCGCTCATGGAGGCCTGCGGGGCGATGTAGGCGTTGTTGCCGTATTGGGATGCATTGGCACAGGAAATCAGGAAAGCTTTCCGGATCAATGTTCCTGTCTCGTCTTCAATATGATAGGTCTCAGGCTTATAGGTGAGTCCTTCACGCAGTACATTCTCAATGTAGGTAACCGGTCCGCGCTTTCCGGCTTCGGCGAACTTCATGCTGATGAACGCATCGAAGCCCATACCGCAAGTACAGAAGAAAGGTATTTCGTTGATGATACCGTAGTCGAGGTCGTGTATAACGCAGCGGTTGATGATCTCAACGCTCTTCTTCGGGTCCATAGGCAGTAACAGATGACGGGCCAGACCATTGCCTGAACCGCAAGGAATGATGCCCAGTGCCGTGTTGGAGTGGACGATGGAGCGAGCTACTTCATTGACCGTTCCGTCGCCTCCCACAGCAACCACCACATCTATACCGTTCTGTTGGGCCTCATACGCTATTTCCGCAGCATGACCCGCCTTTTCGGTTTCACGAATGGAATAGTTGAACAGACTCTTATCAATCGTCTCTTCTATTATATCCGGAATATTGTTTTTCTTCACGCTTCCGGAAATCGGGTTGATGATAAATGTTATGTTCTTCTTTGTAATCATCGCTGCAAAGGTAAAAAGAAATCCTGAGAAACGGAAATTTTAGGTCAAGAATGATAGTTATTTGTTTTTTTCTGAAAAAAATGGTGAGCGATTGCATTATTTTTTGTACCTTTGCAGCCTGTAATAATAAATAGTAGAATAACACCTATCATTATATGGGAGTTTTACAAGAAAGATACAAGCAGTATCGTGAACCGCAGAAATTCATTGAACGCGGTGTTTATCCCTATTTCCGTGCGATTACTGGTAAGCAGGGAACAGAAGTGGAAATGGGCGGACACAGGGTTCTGATGTTCGGTTCAAATGCCTATACAGGACTAACAGGCGATCAGCGTATTATTGATAAAGCCAAGGAAGCCCTTGATAAATATGGCTCTGGATGCGCCGGCAGTCGTTTCCTCAATGGAACGCTCGACCTGCATGTTCAGTTGGAAAAGGAAATCGCCGAGTATATTCATAAGGATGATTGTCTTTGTTTCTCTACCGGTTTCTCTGTAAACCAGGGTGTCATTGCCATGGTGGTAAGCAAAGGCGACTATATCATCTGTGATGATCGTGACCATGCCAGTATTGTTGACGGCCGTCGTCTCTCGTTTGCCCGTCCATTGCATTACAAGCATAACGACATGGCCGACTTGGAGCGCGTTCTCCAGAGTCTGCCTGAAGAAGGTATCAAGCTGATCGTTGTCGATGGTGTCTTCTCCATGGAAGGCGATCTGGCCAATCTTCCTGAGATTGTCAAGCTCAAGAAGAAGTATCCCAATGTAGCCATTATGGTGGATGAGGCTCATGGCATCGGTGTATTCGGTAATCAGGGTAGGGGAGTCTGCGATCATTTCGGTCTGACCGACGAGGTTGACCTGATCATGGGTACTTTCTCCAAATCTATGGCCAGCATCGGTGGTTTCATTGCTTCAGATGCCGACACCATCAACTATCTGCGCCACACCTGTCGCACCTATATCTTCTCAGCTTCCAATACCCCTGCAGCCACAGCAGCTGCACTCGAAGCACTGCACATCATTCAGCAGGAGCCTGAGCGTATCGAAGCATTGTGGAAGGTTACCCGTTATGCCTTGCGTCGTTTCCGTGAGGAGGGTTTTGAGATTGGTGAGACCGAGAGTCCTATCATTCCTCTTTACGTCCGCGACGTAGAGAAAACGTTCTTGGTAACAGCATTGGCATTCAATGCCGGTGTGTTCATCAATCCTGTTATTCCACCAGCATGTGCTCCGCAGGATACATTGGTGCGTTTCGCTTTGATGGCCACACATACAGAAGAGCAAGTTGAGCGTGGCGTGCAGGCCTTGAAGAAGATTTTTGTTGAGCAGGGCATCATCAAATAATGATGTAAAAATTTGCACGACTCAGAAAAAGTCTGTATCTTTGCAGCCGCATTTCAAACATGCACGGGGTGTAGCGCAGTCCGGTAGCGCACCTGGTTTGGGACCAGGGTGTCGCAGGTTCGAATCCTGTCACCCCGACGCTTTGTTTGAAAGCTTGTTTTCTCCACAATTCTCACTCCACATTTCATACTTTTCATCATGTCAATAGGAAAATGGATTGGTGGCTTCTTAGGCTTTATGACAGCCGGACCTCTTGGGGCACTGGCAGGTTATGCCTTGGGTTCACTGTTCGATCAACTATTGGGATCGTTTAATGAAGGGAATGAGTATATTGGAAGCGGTAGCGGTTCCCGCTACGACAGTTCTTATCGCGAGACTTACGGGAATGCCCAGCAGGTGAATATGGGCAACAGGAACAGTTTCCTGTTTAGTATTCTTGTGCTTGCCTCGTACATCATCCGTGCCGACCAGAAGGTGATGCACAGCGAGATGGAGATGATGCGCCAGTTCCTGCGCCAGAACTTCGGGTATGGAGCCGTGACACAAGGCGAACAGATTCTCAAGCGTTTATTTGATCAGCAGAAGCAGATGGGTGATGCAGCCTATAGGAATGTGGTGATTCAGAGCTGTCAGCAGATCTCCATGCATCTGCCTTACGAGCAGTGTCTTCAAATGCTCTCTTTCCTGGCTCAGGTGGCTCGTGCCGACGGCGTGGTTGATCCCCGCGAGGTGAATGCCTTACGAGAAGTGGCAAGGGCTTTGGGACTGAATGACAAGGAGGTGGATTCCATGCTGAACCTTTCTGATGGAGGCACGAATCTGGAAGCGGCCTATAAGGTTTTGGAGATCTCGCCGAATGCTACCGATGATGAGGTAAGGAAGGCGTACAGGAAACTGGCACTGAAACATCATCCCGACCGTGTGGCTACCTTGGGAGAGGATGTGAAACGAGCGGCGGAAAAGAAGTTCAAGGAAATCAATGCCGCGAAAGACCTGATATACAAGGCAAGAGGACTTTGACAATGCATCTGCATCATTGAAACAACACCTTATTCTTACTATGAAAACAAACGGAAAGATACAGCTCTATCCCATGGTACGTATGAGTGTCCTACTGATTTTGGGGATGGTCATGGCTTATTATACATCCAGTCATATACCTTCTTGGCTATGGCTGGGTGGAGCACTGGTCCTATTGTTGATGACCACCTTGGTTCGACAAGAGTTACGACAATCAGTCGTTGTCATGCTACTTGTCTTCCTTTTGGGTGGCTGTTTGATGAGTCGTAGTCTGTTGTTAGCGTCATCCCCAACTGATACAATTGAAACTTCTCCGTCCATGACGCAACGTGCCCAGGCTAACGCTTTGGAGCTACGAAACCAGTTGGTGAACACTTTGTCAGACAAAGGCTTGGGACAACAGGAACTGGCTGTAGTGTCAGCAATGACTCTTGGTGATAAATCATTGATAGATAAAGATCTAAAGAATGATTATTCAAGGTCTGGTGCATCGCATGTGTTGGCATTAAGCGGACTCCATTTGGGCATTATCTATTTTGTGTTCTCCTTCATGACTGCACGTTGGCGCCGTCGTTATCACCATTGGTCACGCCCCGTATCCGAAGGTCTGATTCTGATCACGATGTGGTCGTATGTGGTCTTGGTAGGTATGTCGCCCTCAGTAGTGCGTGCTGCTATCATGATGACCGTCTATTCCCTGTTGTCATTACAAAACAGGAACCGGTCATCACTGAACGCTTTGGCCTTCACCGCCATCATCATGCTTGTAGCCGATCCTATGATTCTTTTCAACATCAGCTTCCAGTTGTCGTTCGTTGCTGTGGCATTTATCCTTCTTTACCAAGGTCGTATCTATTCCTTGATACCCTCTTCGACGCATCCCATTGTCAAGTGGTGCTGGCGTTTCCTGTCTGTATCCCTTGCAGCCCAGTTGGGCGTGGCACCGCTTACCGCCTATTATTTCCATCAGATACCCAGCTATTTCCTCTTGTCGAGTCTTGTTGTGATGGTGTTTACCCCCTTGATTATCTATCTCTCGCTCCTTTTCTTCCTCTTGATGTGGCTGCCAGTGGTACAGTCGTGGCTTGTAGTACCGCTGTCGTGGCTTGTTCATATCCAGAATACCTGTCTGCAGGGTGTTTCCTCCCTACCTGGTTCCACCTTTGTTACACCTTCGCTGCATCCTTTGCAGGTATGTCTGATCTACATCATCATCTTTGCCGTAGATGCAATGATTTACCGCTTTCGTTTGTACAAACGAAATATAATTAGTAACTTTGCGTCGTGAAAAGATTTTTTGTGTATTTTGGTTACGACGGAACCGCCTACCACGGTTGGCAGATACAGCCTAACGGAAACTCTGTGCAGGCTGAGTTGCAAAGGTGTTTGAGTACGCTGTTGCGGGAAGAGATTACCGTGACAGGGGCGGGGAGAACCGATGCAGGTGTTCATGCCCGGAAGATGACGGCTCACTTCGATACGGAACAAACCATCGACTGTAAGCAACTGGCATATAAACTCAACCGTATTCTGCCCAACGACATTGCCGTAACGGAAGTGAAAGAAGTGCCTTCAGACCTCCATGCACGTTTCAGTGCCATTGCCCGTACCTATCATTATTATATCCATACGCAGAAAGATCCGTTCCTAAGGAACTCATCATGCGAGCTGCATTATGCTCTTGATTTTGATAAGATGAACGAGGCAGCAGCGAAACTGCTCACCTATACCGACTTCGGTGCATTTTGTAAGAGTCATGCGGATGTGAAGACCACCTTGTGCCAGGTTTCTGCTGCCCGCTGGGTTCAGCAGTCGCCATATAGCTGGTACTTCGAGATCACCGCCAACCGTTTTCTACGTAACATGGTGCGTGCTGTGGTGGGAACGCTCATCGATGTAGGGCGCGGTCGTCTGTCCATAGATGACTTCTGCAGGATCATAGAAGGGAAGAAGCGTACCGATGCTGGAGAAAGCATGCCTGCTCACGCCCTCTTCCTCGAAGATGTGTCCTATCCTCAAACTTGACTTGTCAGCATCTTAGTGATAATCATACTTTTTACTTATCACTTCTCACTTTTCATTTCTCATTATGTGGCTCCTCTTAGCATTCCTTTCCGCTGCCCTGTTAGGCTGTTACGACTCATTCAAGAAACAGGCGCTTAGTTCCAATGAGGTTATTCCTGTCTTGTTCCTGAACACCCTGTTCTCATCCTTGATCTTCTTACCATTGATTCTGTTGTCGTCACATACCAACGTTCTCGACACCAGCATCTTTCATGTTGGCTCCGGCGGTTGGGAAGCCCACAAGTATATTGTATTGAAGTCGACGATAGTCCTGTCGAGTTGGGTGTTCGGTTACTTTGGAATGAAGTTTCTGCCGTTGACCATTGTCGGACCGATTAACGCTACCCGTCCTGTCATGGTGCTCATTGGTGCATTTCTCTTCTTTGGCGAGCGCCTGAATGTGTATCAGTGGATTGGTGTCTTGTTGGCGGTGGCCTCCTTCTATATGCTGAGTAGAAGTGGAAAGAAGGAAGGTATTGATTTCAAACACAACAACTGGATTTGGTTTATCGTACTTGCCGCCTTACTCGGAGCTATCAGCGGACTGTACGACAAATACCTTATGGCACCAGTCAGCGAGGGTGGGGTAGGTCTTGACCGAATGATGGTGCAGGGATGGTACACGCTCTATCAGTGCGCTATGATGTTCTGTATGCTGATGCTGCTGTGGTGGCCTCGACGCCATCAACGCACATCTTTCCATTGGCATTGGAGCATTCCTTTCATCAGCATCTTCCTCAGCGCAGCCGACTTCGTGTATTTCTATGCCTTGAGCGTTCCTGGAGCCTTGGTCAGCATTGTGTCCATGATCCGTAGGGGAAGCGTGTTGGTCTCATTTCTTTTCGGCGCCGTGGTGTTCCACGAGAAAAACTTAAAGAGCAAGGCCGTTGACCTTGCTCTTGTTCTGCTTGGAATGATATTCCTGTATATTGGTAGCAGGTAGTTACTTGTAGCACTCGAAGATACAGTCGACCTTCTCTTTCGGCATTTTCTTGGTGATCAGACTGACGATCCACACCACGGGGAAACCTCCCACCATGGCGATAGCGCCGCAGTTGATGGGGTTGATGGGATTACCCAGCAGCATGTTTGCTACCGTCAGACCAACACCCCAGGCGAAGCAAGCCCATACAGAAGCAGTTGTCACACCACGCCAATACAGACCTAACATGAACGGAGCCAGGAAGGCACCTGCCAGTGCACCCCAAGAGATACCCATGAGCTGGGCAATGAACGTGGGGGGATTCAAGGCGATAAGCAGGGAGATAGCGATGAAGAACATAATCAGTACGCGCATCACCACCACCTTACGGCGTTCAACCTTCTCAGCCACGATATCATCAATGGATCCTTCCTCTACCTCACCGGGCAATGACTTCTTGTCGCGGTAGATCAGGTCGAGTGTCATGGTACTTGAAGAGGTGAGTACCAAAGAAGCCAATGTTGACATGGAGGCAGAGAGCACCAGCAGTACCACAAGGGCGATGAGGATATCGGGCAGGGTTACCAACATGGCAGGAACAATACTGTCGAAGGCAATCTTACCATTGGCAACAACCGGTTCGTACAGTCGTCCGAAACCACCGAGGAAATAGCAGCCACCAGCCACCACAAAGGCGAAGATCGTAGAGATGATCGTTCCGCGCTTGATGGCACTCTCGTCGGTGATGGAATAGAACTTACCCACCATCTGCGGCAGTCCCATGGTACCCAAGGATGTCAGAATCACAACACCTAATAGTCCATAGGGATCGGGGCCGAACCACGAAGCAAAGCCTCCGTTCACTGCTGGGTCGGCATCGGAAGGAATGGCTGCCAGCTTCTCTACCGCAGCAGTCAGACCACCTTGTGCATGCAGCACAGCCAGAATCACTGCCACAATACCGAAGAGCATGATGATGCCCTGGATGAAGTCGTTCATGGCCGTAGCCTTATATCCACCAAGAATAACATAGACGGCGGTAAGGATGGCCATAATGATTACACAATACTCATATTGAATGCCAAATCCCATCTCAAAGAGGGTGGAGATTCCTTTATACACACCAGCTGTGTAAGGGATGAGGAAGACGAAGGCAATGACCGAGGCTACTACACGCAGACCTTGATCGTTGAAGCGTGTACCGAAGAAATCGGGCATGGTACGACTCTCGATGTGCTGTGTCATCAATTTGGTTCTACGACCTAAAAGAATCCAGGCCAACAACGAACCGATGACGGCATTGCCGATACCAATCCACGTAGATGACAAACCATATTTCCATCCGAACTGTCCTGCGTAGCCCACAAAGACCACGGCAGAGAAATAACTCGTTCCAAAGGCGAATGCGGTAAGCCAAGGACCCACAGCACGACCGCCCAACACGAAACCTTCCACACTGCTGGCCTGCTTACGGGTGTAAACACCCACGCCAATCATCACGACCAGAAAGATGATGGTCAATAAAACCTTTATAATCATATTTATCTGTGAACTTTGAACTTTGAACTTTATGAATACTCTAACCTTTGAACTTTGAACACTGGACTTTGAATACCTCATTTATTCATACACAATGGTAATCATAAAGCTCAATGTTCAAAGTTCAATGATCAAAGTTTAGAAAGCAACCTGCACCTGCGCCTGCAGCCAGTCGTAATCCTGCGAGCTGATATTCTCACCGCACAGACAACGGGTGTACTGTAGTTGCAGACGGCATTTCTTGTAGAACCAGTACTGCAAGCCTACGGTAAGGTTAGTCTGATCCCATCCCTCAACTTTGGTGTTACGATCGTAGGTCTCACCGCTGGCCACCACGTCGAGGGCGTCAACTACGGGGATGCAGGTGGTGACATAGCCGCCACGACTTCCTACCTCACCGTCCTGACCGCCCAGCCACTCAGCACGAACGCTGGCAGGACGGGCTTCCTTGTACTTACTTCCTGTATAGGCGGCTGTCTTGTATTCAGCACCCACGCTGTAGCGGTTGCGCTTGTAATTGTCGCCAACTTGTATATCGGGATTCCAGGCAGCCTTGCCCACGGCGCAGCCTGTACCTAAATAGCCTGATCCAACAATGCGGAAGCCGTCGAAAGGCTTCACTTCCAACTTCGCAAGGAAATCCTTCTGGTTGTTCAGGTCCTTGCGGTTGATACCCTGACCGCTCATCAAGGCAAGTTCATAATGCAGCGCTCCCTTGGCGAGGTCGCCAAACACCATCAGACCCATGTCACGACCGTAGTTCACGCCATTCAGCGGATCGGGTCCTTCGCCTGCAAGATAGAGCACGGCCTGCGAATATACGTCAATCAGCTCGAGCGTGGTCGGCGATAGCGGGTTCTCCATCGAATAGGAATGCTTGAACTGACCGAGTCGTACACTCAGTGACTTGTCGTTAGAGAGTCTGTAATCGGTATAATATTCTTGAACTACGCTCGAGAAGTCGTGCATAAACATGAACGACCAGCGGTCGGTAATTCGTGCTTTGGCCCATAGTAGTGTGCGTTTAAGGTTATAACTATTGGTCTTCACCCCGTTAGGGTTCTGATACGACCAGCCTCCCTGGGCATAGCCGTTGAATGTGATGCGACTGGTAAAGTCTTTCTTCCAGTCGATTGACTCACTTGTTTGTTGTCCCATGGCTGCCGTACTACTGAAAACAGCCATGATTACGGCAAGTGTTGCCGTCTTGATAACCTGTCTTTTCATGTCGTTTTATTGATTATGTTAAACAAATAATGTCAAATCGTTTGCAAAAGTACAAATATTCTTTCAAACTGTATCATGTTTTGCTAAGTTTTTTAATAATGTGGAAAACTATAGTAAAAACATCATGTTTACTAACAAGGCTGATTGCACCAACTTATAAGGCTGATAACGCCCTCTAACCAGGCTGATAACTCCTACTTATCAGCCTTCTAACTCCCTCCAACCAGCCTTCTTGACAAAACCGCTGTGATTATTTATCCAAATAATTTTGCGGTTTGGATGATTTTTACTATCTTTGAACCCATAAATCATTTACTAACTAAAACAACAGGTATATGGCAAACAACGAAGAGCTCATCAAAAAGTGTGAGCAATTAGCAAAGGAATGGTTGTCACCGTCGTTCGACGAGGAGACAAGGAAAGAAGTACAGGCCATGCTCGACAAAGAGGACAAGACCGACCTTATTGATGCGTTCTATCAGAACCTTGAGTTCGGAACAGGTGGTCTTCGCGGCATCATGGGTGCTGGTACGAACCGTATGAACAAGTATATCGTTGGTATGGCCACACAGGGCTTCGCCAATTATATCAACAAGGCTTTCCCAGGTAAGCAGAGTGCTGTAGTGGTGGGGCATGACTGTCGTAACAACGGGCGTATGTTTGCCGAGACCGTGGCAGACATCTTCTCTGCCAACGGTATCAAGGTGTATCTCTTTGAAAGTTTGAGACCAACACCCGAGATATCCTTCGCCATCCGTCAACTGGGCTGTCAGGCTGGTGTGAATGTGACGGCTTCGCACAATCCCAAGGAATACAACGGCTACAAGGCTTACTGGGACGATGGCGCACAGGTACTGGCTCCTCACGACAAAGGTATCATCGATGAGGTGAACAAGGTGAAGATTGAGGACGTGAAGTTCGAGGGGAATAAAGAACTGATCATCCCCATCGGTGGGGAGATGGACTGGGACTATATCCAGGCCGTGAAGGAAGCCATGGTGGATCAGGATGTTATCCTACGACAGAAAGATCTGAACATCGTGTATTCTCCGATGCACGGTACGGGACGAGTCATCATCCCGATGGCGTTGCGCTCATGGGGCTTCCAGAATATCCATGTGGTGCCCGAGCAGATGGTCATCGACGGAAACTTCCCCACGGTGGTTTCTCCGAATCCCGAGAATGCCGAGGCCATGACATTAGGTATGAAGTTAGGTACGAAGCTCAATGCCGACCTGGTGATTGCTTCTGATCCCGATGCCGACCGTCTGGCAATCGTATGCCGTAACTCAAAGGGCGAATGGGAGATCCTGAATGGTAACCAAACCTGTATGATGTTCTGCTGGTACATCATTGCCAATAAGAAGAAGTTGGGACAGCTGAAGGGTAATGAGTTCCTCGTAAAGACCATCGTTACTACTGAGGTGATTGCCAAGATTGCCCAGAAGAATGGTGTGGAGCTGCGCGACTGCTACACAGGATTCAAGTGGATTGCCAACGAGATTCGTATCTCAGAGGGTAAACAGAAGTATATCGGCGGTGGCGAGGAGAGCTTCGGCTTCCTGCCGTTTGATAAGGTGCGCGACAAGGATTCACCAGCCTCAATCTGTTTGATATGCGAGATTGCTGCATGGGCTCGAGACAATGGTAAGACACTCTATGACCTGCTTATGGATATCTATGCTGAGTATGGTTTCTCAAGAGAGGTGACCATCAACGTAGTACGTCCAGGTAAGACTGGTGCCGACGAGATCAAGCAGATGATGACCGATTTCCGTAACAACCCGCCAAAGGAACTGGGCGGATCAAAGGTGATGCTCTGTAAAGATTATAAGACACTGGAGGCCAAGCATGCCGACGGTACGGTAGAGAAACTTAACATGCCCGATACAAGTAATGTACTCCAGTGGTTCTGCGAAGACGGAACAAAGGTAAGCGTGCGTCCTTCTGGTACAGAGCCGAAGATTAAGTTCTATACCGAGGTGAAAGATCCTGCCTTCAAGAGTGCTGCTGACTACGAGCAGAGCATGAAGACTACGGATGCGAAGATTGCAGCTATCAAGAAGTGCTTGAATCTTGATTGATGCCGTAGGAGAAGAATCAATGAAAAATAAGATTATTACCTTCGGAGAGCTTCTGCTCCGCTTTTCCAAGGATCAGCATAACCGTCTGCAGCAAGGCAGAGCATTCTTCGGAGACTACGGTGGCAGTGAGGCCAATGTGGCAGTGTCGCTGGCAACGTTAGGTGATGATGTGGAATATGTGACACGCGTGCCCGATAGTCCTATCGGGCGCGCGTCTTGCATGAAACTTCGTGAGTTTAATGTGGGTACGCAGCATGTGCTCTATGGTGGCGACCGCATGGGGTCGTACTATTACGAGGGCTCTGCCGGAATGCGCAGTTCCAAAGTGATATACGACCGTGCCTATTCGTCGTTCTATTATCTGGAGCCGGGAATGATCGACTGGCGGAAGATCTTTGCAGATGCTGCCGTGTTCCATGCTTCGGGTATTGCAGGCGCCGTATCGAAGGAATCGGCCGACGCCACCTTCGAGGCGCTCGATATTGCTGACGAGATGGGACTCACGTTGTCGTTCGACATCAATTACCGCAAGAACCTGTGGAAATACGGGGCTGAACCGAAGGCCACGCTGAGCAAGATGCTCAGCTATGCGGATGTGGTGTTTGCCGATGTGATAGAGTATGAGTACATGACCGACAGGAAGGTCCCCTTCCCGGCGATGTCGTCCGACTATGAGATGCCCATGGAGGTGTATAAGGAGTGGTTCGATGAGATACATGCTCGTTGGCCTAGATGCAAGAAATGGCTGATGGGTATGCGTAACATGATCAGTTCCAGTAGAAATACGCTGACAGCCCTGTTGTGGGATGACGGGAAACTGTATTCCACCCGGATCTACGACATACAAGGAATCGTGGATTCAATGGGTGTGGGAGATGCCTTCACTGCAGGACAACTACATGCAATCAATGCCTTTGGGAATGATTCGCAGAAAATACTCGACTATGCATTGGCTGCCGCCACGCTGAAGTACTCTATTACCGGTGACTACAACCTGGCCACCGATGAGGAGATCCAAACATTAATGAAGGGATAGGAGCACCTATCCCTTCATTAATGAATCAAAGAAACTGTCAAGGTCTTGGTCGAGACCTTCCATCAGGTCACCGCCAAGGATAATGGTGTCGTCGTCGGCCACATACAACTCGGCGACAGCTTCCCTGTCATCGTTCTCCAACACAAAGCTGTATGGCTTCATGATACCGAGATTGTCAACAACCTCATGCATCTGGTGCAGCTCCTTACGGAGGATGGCAGTTACCTCATCATAGAAACGCTCGTCCTTGTTGTCAATCCACTGTTCCACCACGCAACGGGTAATCTCCTGATCGTTATCATCATAAGCAATCAGTTCACCGCTATCCTGTGAAACGAGCAGATGGATATCGGTGAGCAAAGAGGTTTCCTCATTGGCAGGCAGCTTTTGCGCAATCTTCTTAATGCTGCGCTCAATCTGCTGGGTGGTTTGTTCAGTAACTTGCATACATTTCTTTGTTTTACGATACAAAGTTAAGCTATTTTGTGCGAACTACAAAATATTTTGCGTGTTTTTTATTGGCTAATAGGAAATAGTTTTGTATCTTTGCAATGTAAACTCGACAAAGCGGACGGGAGACAAAAACGAAAGGGGTTTCATGGGGCATCAGATCGTTCACCAAGGTACGGTAGCGAGTATTACCGGAGATAGTATGCAAGTGCGGATTACTCAGCGCGCTGCGTGTTCCCAGTGCAGCGTCTCAGCGCACTGCCATATTGCGGAACAGAAGGAGAAGATGGTGGATGTGAACCATGTGAAGGATATCAGTAGGTTTGGTGTCGGTGAAACGGTGATTCTGACCTTCGCAGAACAAACGGGTATGCGTGCCGTGATGCTAGCCTTTGTTGTTCCCTTCCTGATTGTTGTTGCTGCTGTGTTCGGCTGTAGCTTGTTTACCGACAGTGAGCCGTTGATGGCCATGACGGGGATTCTGTTCCTCATACCTTATTATATTATACTATATTTGTTACGTGACCGTTTGAAGGCGAAATTCACGTTCCGTGTGGAGAAACTTATGAATAACTAAAACAAATACATGATGATGAGCTTTATTTTGACGGCAGTAATCGTTCTTGGAGGTATCGCGCTGATTGCGGCGCTGATACTGTATTACTGTTCCATGAAGTTTGCTGTTCAGGAAGATCCTCGGATTGCTCAGGTCACGGCTGTGCTTCCTGGTGCCAACTGTGGCGGATGTGGCTTTGCAGGCTGCTCAGGACTGGCTTCAGCTTTAGTGAGGGCTGCCGATGGAGGATCGTTGGAAGGACTGAACTGTCCTGTGGGCGGTGCAGGCGTGATGGGTAAGGCGGCCGATCTGTTGGGAATGACCGTTGCAGCCACTGATCCCATGGTGGCCGTGGTGCGTTGTAACGGCACCTGCTCCCTCCGTCCGCAAATTGCTGAATACGATGGTCTGCTCACTTGTGCTGCTATGAACGCCACAGGTGCAGGTGAGTCGGCTTGTGGCTACGGCTGTCTGGGCTGCGGTGATTGTGTGGCGGCCTGTCAGTTTGATGCCATCCGGATCAACCCGGAAACGGGAATCCCTGAGGTGGACGATGATAAGTGTACTTCTTGTGGTGCCTGTGTTAAGGCCTGTCCGAGAAGTATCATCGAACTGCGCAAGAAAGGCCCCAAGAATCGTCGCGTCTATGTGAGTTGTATGAACAAGGACAAGGGGCCTGCTGCCATGAAGGCATGTAAGGCAGCTTGTATTGGTTGTGGCAAGTGCGTGAAGGAGTGTAAGTTCGAGGCTATCACAGTACAGAATAACCTCAGCTATATCGACTTCAACAAGTGTCGCTTGTGCAAGAAGTGTGTGGAGGCTTGTCCTACCCACGCTATCCATGCCGTGAATTTTCCGGCACCCAAGCCGAAACCTGAACCTAGTACAGCTAGTATAACTAGTTCATCTAGTACAACTAGCAATCAAGAAAGAAAGGAGGAATCAGCATGAAAAGCAGAACATTCCGAATAGGTGGCGTTCATCCAGAGGAGAACAAGCTCACCCATGAAGTGATGACCAAGGTGGCACCCCTGCCCAAACAGGCTATCTTCCCGTTGTCGCAACATATCGGTGCTCCTGCCAAACCTGTTGTCGCTAAAGGTGATAAGGTGAAGGTGGGAACCCTAATTGCTGAGGCTGGCGGCTTTGTTTCGGCTCCCATCTATTCATCGGTATCGGGAACGGTATTCAAGGTGGACACGGCCATTGATGCTACAGGCTATCGTAAACCAGTGATCATCATCAATGTAGAGGGTGATGAATGGGAAGAAGGTATTGATCGCTCTGATAAACTGGAACAGTTGGCCGATCATCCGGAGTTGACGCCTGAAGAGATTATCAATCGGGTAAAGGAGGCTGGTGTTACGGGTATGGGCGGCGCAGGATTCCCCACATTCATCAAACTCTCTCCGCCACCAACTGCTAAAGCCGAGTGCGTGATTATCAATGCTGTGGAGTGCGAGCCATATATCACAGCCGACTACCGACTGATGATGGAGAAAGCTGATGAGATTCTTGTAGGTCTGGAACTGCTCATGGTGGCAGCAAAGGTTACTACGGGCTATATCGGTATTGAAACCAACAAACCTGCGGCCATTGAACTGCTCACCCAAAAGTGTGCCGAAAAGTTCAACGGTTCTAAGTACAATGTTGAAGTGGTTCCTCTGCAGCAACGCTACCCGCAAGGAGGCGAGAAACAACTGGTAGATGCGGTGATCCGTCGTCAGGTTCCTGCACCGCCAGCCATTCCAGTAAACGTTGGAGCGATTGTTCAGAATGTAGGTACTGCATTTGCTGTGTATGAAGCAGTTATGAAGCGGAAGCCTTTGTTTGAACGATACACAACTGTGACCGGTAAGAAGCTGCAGAATCCAGGTAACTTCCTGGTACGAATGGGAACGCCCATGCAAGACTTGATCGACCTCTGCGGTGGAATGCCAGAAGGGGAGAACAAGTTATTAGCAGGCGGTCCGATGATGGGAAAAGCTCTCACCAGTACCGAAGTACCTATCTGTAAAGGCACGAACAGTGTGACCGTGCTCTCTGATGAAGATGCCCGTCGTAAGGAGGCCATGCCCTGCATCCGCTGTGCTAAGTGCGTCAGCGCCTGTCCTATGGGACTGGAGCCTTACTTGTTGGCTACCCTCTCTAGCTTAAAGAATTGGGAACGACTGGAGGCAGAGGATATCACCTCGTGTATCGAGTGCGGTTCCTGTCAGTTCACCTGTCCTGCCCATCGTCCATTGCTTGACAATATCCGTCTGGGTAAGTCAACTGTCATGGGAATCATCCGCAGCAGAGCTGCAAAGTAGTAAGAGTAATGAAATACGATAATTATGAGTAAATTAATTGTTTCACTATCACCGCATGCCCACGGCAACGACACGGTAGAGAAAAACATGTATGGCGTGATCATCGCTCTTGTTCCGGCTCTGCTTGTCTCCCTGTTCTATTTCGGACTGGGTTCTGCCATCGTTCTTGCCACCAGTGTTATAGCCTGCGTGTTCTTCGAGTGGGCCATTACCAAATATATTCTGAGAAGGGAGAAGACTACGATTGGTGATGGCTCTGCCATACTGACGGGTCTGCTGTTGGGATTCAACCTGCCGTCGAACCTGCCTGTATGGATCATCATCATCGGTGCGCTGTTTGCCATCGGAGTAGGGAAGATGACCTTCGGCGGACTGGGACAGAATATCTTTAACCCGGCTTTGCTCGGACGTGCTTTCCTGTTGATCAGTTTCCCGGCGCAGATGACCTCCTGGCCCGTGGCTGGTCAGCTAACCAGCTATCTCGATGCTGAGACGGGTGCTACACCGCTGGCCATCATGAAGACAGCCATCAAGACGGGCGATGCTTCGCTGCTCGACCAACTGCCTTCGGCTACCCACCTGCTGTTAGGGTCTAATCCTACCGGCGGACTGGGAACTATTGGCGAGGTGTGCGCCCTGGCCTTGTTGTTAGGTCTTGCTTATATGCTTTGGAAGAAGATTATCACCTGGCACATTCCCGTGAGTATTATCGTCACGGTGTTTGTGTTCAGCGGACTCCTTCATCTGGCGAACCCCGCCTATGCTGATCCCTTCGCCGAGATCCTCACGGGCGGTCTGATGCTCGGCGCCATCTTCATGGCTACCGATTATGTTACTTCTCCTATGACCGGCAACGGACAGTTGATCTATGGTGTGGCCATCGGTTTGCTGACGGTTGTCATTAGAAACTGGGGCAGCTATCCTGAGGGAATGTCATTCGCCATCCTCATCATGAATGCCTTCACACCGCTGATTAATATGTATGTGAAGCCCAAACGCTTCGGAGAAGTGCCTACAAAGAATTAATACTTGTCGATTATGGAAAAACTGAAATCATCTATAACGAACATGGCGCTGGTGCTGACGAGTGTGGCCGTAATAACCGGTGGTATTCTCGCAGCCTTGAACCAGCTTACGAAAGATCCCATTGCCTATCAGAAAGAGAAGGCACTGGCCGATGGCATCAAGACGGTGATGGCTTGCAATGACCTGGTTGTGGCTAAGTCGGATGTGGTTAAGCAAACAGATGCCAAAGGTAAGGAGCTGGTTTATACCATCTATCAGACACAGGATAAGCAGGGGAAAGACCTTGGTGCTGCCGTTGAGAGTACTACGATGGGCTTCGGTGGAAACCTGAAAATCTTGGTGGGGTTTGACCCTGAGGGGAAGATTCTTGGATATACCTTGCTGGAGCATGCTGAGACACCAGGACTGGGTGCCAAGGCTGATAAATGGTTCCAGGAAGGAGGGAAAGGTAACATCATCGGAAAGAACCCGAAGGAAGAACTGGTTGTGAGCAAGGATGGAGGACAGGTGGATGCAATTACAGCATCGACCATTACCAGCAGGGCCTTCCTCCTCGCTGTGAACAATGCCTATAAGGCCTATAAGAATACGCCCATCGACGGGGCAACGGGAGCGAGTAAACAAATTGACAATTGATAATTGGCAATTCGAAGTTAAAGTTCAAAGATAAAAGTTCAATGAATTATATAAGTATTATCAAAAACGGTATCATCAAGGAGAACCCTACGTTCGTCTTGATGTTGGGTATGTGTCCCACATTGGCTACAACCACCAGTGCCATCAACGGACTCTCCATGGGTCTTGCTACGATGTTTGTGCTGATCTGCTCGAATGTGGTGATCTCGCTGATCAAGAAACTCACCCCCGATATGGTGCGTATCCCAGTGTTTATTGTGGTCATCGCCTCGTTCGTAACCATCTTGCAGATGGTGATGCAGGCGTATGTACCCGATGTGTATGCGGAACTGGGATTGTTCATCCCATTGATTGTGGTAAACTGCGTGATCTTAGGCCGTGCTGAGGCCTTCGCTGCAAAGAACAGTACAGGAGCCAGTCTGATGGATGGCATCGGTATCGGTCTTGGCTTCACCCTGGGTCTGACCCTCTTGGGAATCTGTCGTGAACTGTTGGGAGCCGGCAGTATCTTCGGATTAACGCTATTGCCTGAGACCTATAACATGCTGATGTTCGTGTTGCCTCCGGGTGCCTTCATCACACTGGGCTTCCTGGTGGCTATTGTGAACAAGATGAGAAAAGATTCTTAATAACGTAACATCGATATCATATGGAATATATTCTGATTTTTATCTCGGCGATATTCGTTAACAATATCATCCTGTCGCAGTTCCTGGGCATCTGTCCGTTCCTGGGTGTTTCACAGAAAGTGAACACCTCATTGGGTATGTCGGCTGCCGTGGCTTTCGTGATGACGCTGGCCACCATCGTCACCTACCTCATCCAGCATTTTGTGTTGGACGCGTTCGAACTGCAGTACTTGCAAACCATCGTGTTCATTCTGGTGATTGCTGCCTTGGTGCAGATGGTGGAGATCGTGTTGAAGAAGGTTTCTCCTGCTCTCTATCAGGCACTGGGAATCTTCCTCCCGCTGATTACTACGAACTGTGCTGTGCTCGGTGTAGCCATCCTTGTTATTCAGAAAGAGTTCTCGCTGCTGCAGAGCATTGTCTATGCCTTCTCCACGGCCATTGGTTTTGGCGTGGCCTTGGTGGTATTTGCCGGTATTCGTGAGCAGATGAGTCTGTTGAACATCCCCAAAGGCATGCGGGGCACGGCCATCGTATTGGTTACAGCCGGATTACTGAGTCTGGCCTTCATGGGCTTCTCGGGTGTTGACGGCGGACTGAGTACGCTGTTCGGTCTGGATTAACCCTTGCACCAAAAGGGCTCGGTAAACAAAAAAACAAGGTTTTATTTGGTTTTTCGCTCACTTAATCGTACCTTTGCACGTTGTATATTATTAACAGAACAATAAGATGAAACAGACTATCCTTGTTACTGGCGGTACGGGCTTCATCGGAAGTCATACCACAGTGGAACTGCAGCAGGCTGGCTATCGTGTTGTGATTGTCGATAACCTTTCCAATTCAAAGGCTGAGGTAATCAACGGTATCGAGAAGATCACAGGTGAGCGTCCGGCTTTCGAGCAGGTGGATTGTTGTGACCTTTCTGCCCTGAAGAATGTCTTCAGGAAATACCCCGATATAAAAGGAATCATTCATTTCGCCGCCAGTAAGGCAGTAGGTGAGAGCGTGGAGAAGCCCTTACTCTATTACCGTAATAATATCACGTCGTTGCTGAACCTGTTAGAGCTGATGCCGGAATACGGTGTAAAGGGTATTATCTTCTCATCAAGCTGTACCGTCTATGGACAGCCGTCGAAGGAGAATCTTCCTGTAACAGAAAAAGCACCGATACAGCAGGCTTTGTCGCCTTACGGAAATACAAAGCAGATCAATGAGGAGATCATTCAGGACTATATCCACAGCGGAGCTGACATCAAGGCGGTCATCCTGCGGTATTTCAATCCCATTGGTGCTCATCCTTCTGCCCTGATTGGCGAACTGCCCAATGGCGTTCCCATGAACCTGATTCCTTTTGTTACCCAGACCGCCATCGGCATTCGTGAGCAGTTGAAGGTGTTTGGTAACGACTATGATACACCCGATGGCACTTGCATCCGCGACTATATCTATGTGGTTGACTTAGCCAAGGCTCATGTGAAGGCCATGGAACGTGTGCTCGATAATCCTGATACCGATTCTGTAGAGGTGTTCAATATTGGAACAGGAACGGGCTTGAGTACCTTGGAAGTGGTGAAAGGCTTTGAGAAAGCCACGGGCGTGAAACTGAACTGGACCTATGCTCCCCGTCGTGAGGGTGATATCGAGAAGGTCTGGGGAAATGTGGAGAAAGCCAATAAGGTACTTGGCTGGAAAGCTGAAGCGAATATAGAAGACGTGCTCCGCTCTGCCTGGAAATGGCAGTTGAAACTGCGCGAGGACGGTATTCAGTAAGATAAAGCATTGTCTGTCTTAGACAGGCATGTATTTTGTGTTTGTGTTGTTATGGGCCCTTGATGTGAATCAGGGGCTCATTTTGAAATGAAAGGTATGAAGAAGTTTATCTATAACGAAAAGCAGGGTGAGTACGATCACTACCGCGTGAAACAAGAGCAGCAGCTCCTGCCGTTCCTCTTGGAGAACATCAAGGGGAGCAGTCGCACCAAGATCAAGGCGACACTGAAGGGAGGTGGTATTCGTGTGAACCGCACAACGGTGACGCAGTTCGACTACCTGTTGGAACCTGGAATGGACGTGATGGTGAGCAAGACCAAACGAAACCAGGAGGTATTGAAGAGCAGATATGTCAAGATTGTATATGAAGATGAATTCCTGGTGGTGGTGGAAAAGAAGATTGGAATCTTATCCATGGCCGCCGGTCATTCGTCTCTCAATGTGAAAAGTGTGTTAGACGACTATTTCCACAAGAGTCATCAACGCTGTCATGCACATGTGGTTCACCGTCTTGACCGTGACACCAGTGGTTTGATGATCTATGCCAAGGACATGAAGACCGAGCAGGCGCTTGAAAAAGATTGGCACCATATTGTCTATGACCGTCGTTATGTGGCCGTGTTGAGCGGTGAAGTGAAAGAGGAGGGTGGAACCATTGCCAACTGGCTGAAGGACAACAAGGCCTATTTCACCTATTCATCACCTGTTGACAACGGGGGAAAATACGCCGTGACGCATTTCCATACGCTGCAGCGCAGGAACGGCTATTCGCTGGTGGAGTATAAGCTGGAGACGGGAAGGAAGAACCAGATCCGCGTACATTCTGCTGATATGGGTCATCCCGTTTGTGGCGATACGAAATATGGTAATGGCGATGATCCTTGTAACCGTCTGGCCTTGCACGCCTATATGCTTTGCTTCGAACACCCCGTAACGCATGAGCGGATGGATTTCACCACCCCGATTCCCGATAGTTTCTTAAACGTATTCAAGTAACCTCAAGATCAATATCCGGTTTATGAGTCAGGATTTCTACTTTTATCTTTTCGCGATTGCCGTTGTGGTAGTCGTATTCTTGATCATCAAAAAAATAGCGAGCTGCCTGATCAAGAGCATCGTGATGCTCGTCATCGTGGCTGCGCTCGCTTATATCTGGTTCATGTACTTTAGGACATGAACGTAATGTAATACTTATCTTGCCAGGTCGAATCCCAATCGGATACCGTCGTAGTTCTTACTGATCTCGCTAACAGTGCCTAAGGTACTGTTTCCACTGGCGGCTCCAAGCACTTGAAGGGCGGTGAGCAGTTTCTTCGACTCGAATAGCAGACTAATACCCTGCGGGTTGCGGGTGAGATAGCCCGTGGTAGAAAGCAGCAGTGTCTGTAACTGAACAGAGCTGTTACTGCTGTTGAATGTATAGGTACCATTGATGGTCTTGCCCATCACCTTGGCAGAGAACGTACCGTCTTGGTTGAAGGTGAAATACGTGTTCTTTCCGCTAATCTTTAGCTTGTCATAAGTGGGCTGCAGCTTTTCCTTTGCCTGAGCTGCTACCACCTTGCCACCAGCTGTTGCCAAGGCATTTTCCGACGTGAAGGCGCAGCCCGGCTGATAGTATTTCCATGTTCCGATAACATCTTTCTCCGAGAGTTTCGAAGCACCGATCACCTCGTAGAGGATATCTCCCAGGGTATTAGGATTGGTAATGGCACCTAAGATACCGCCCAAGATATCAGTGGTACTGGCACCACCGTTCGTGGCTGTTCCGCCCGTAAAACCGCAACTCGACAACAAGAACGCGGCTGCACATGCTAAAATGGATTTCTTTTTCATACTTATTGCTTGTTAATGGGTTTCTTCCTCATATAGTTTGTTGAATATCTCACGCAACTGAGCAGGTGAGTTGATCAGTTGACGGATCTCCTTGAGTTTCGATTCGTTGGGCGAGTGGGGCATCCACAAACGGATATAGCCATGTTCTGAGTACTTGTCGCTCATGTGCTCCATAAACCGTTCCCACTGCTCCTCTTTGCTCTTTTCCGGGTAGTTGGACAGACCGTATTGAATGGTTCTACGGAATACGGTCATCGGCTCCAAGTCACGATCGGCTTCCGCCACGATCTTCCCGTACAGACTTCTTGGCGTATGACTGGCAGAGGCTCTGTGGTCTTCAACCGCTTCTTTCATGATTCTGATCTGCTCTGCTGAGAACCAACGCTTTAGCCTAACATCAGCCGCCAATATCTTTCCGCTGGTAAGATGATGAATGGCCCGTGGTCCCGATAATCCCAGATCGTGATAGGCCGCCACCGTATAAGTCATGTTCAGGTCGGCTCCGATCTTACGGGCAATCTCCAACGACCGTCGTATCACCCCCGTGACATGTTGCATAGAATGTGCTTTGTCAAACTCGGTGTATCGGGGCAGGATATTGCGTTCAATGAACTCCATCAGATCCAGACTTACATGATTTTCCATTGCCTTTGCCCTATTTTTATTTGCAAATTTACACGAAATTGTTTACTTTTGCAAACAATTTCACAAAATTAGTGATGCAGGAAGAGAAAATTGTCAAGAATTCGTGGAAAGCATGGCTGTTAGCAGCACGACCGAAGACACTCACAGGTGCTGCCGTACCGGTGATGATCAGCTTGTCGCTGGCTTGGGACAAGGTGGAAACGTTCCAGTGGCTTCCTGCCATCCTCTGTCTGCTGTTCGCCTTCATCATGCAGATTGATGCGAACTTCGTGAACGACTACTTTGATTTCATGAAGGGAAATGATGATGAGACGCGTCTCGGACCGAAACGGGCGTGTGCCATGGGGTGGGTGGATTCTCATGCCATGCGCCGTGCCATTGCCATTACCACGGCACTTGCCTGTGTGGTGGGCCTTCCACTGGTGTGGTATGGAGGAATGGAGATGATCCTGATAGGTGTGCTCTGCGTGTTGTTCTGCTTCCTCTACACCACGTACCTCAGTTATGTGGGGATGGGCGATGTACTGGTGCTTGTGTTTTTCGGCATCGTACCCGTTTGCATACCTTTCTACATATTAACCCGTACCTTGACTGTCGAAGTGGTAGTAGCTTCATTGGCCTGCGGACTCGTGATTGATACGCTGTTGATGATCAACAACTACCGCGACATTGAGAATGATGAACGGGCAGGGAAGCGTACGTTGGCCGTGAAGTTAGGAAAAGAATGCAGTAGGATGATGTATCTGCTGCTGGGCGTCGTGGCCTGTTTGCTAGGCATCGTGTTCGCCCTGAATGGTCATCTATGGGCCTTCATCCTGCCTGCAGGCTATCTCGCTCTGCACGCAATCACCTATAGTCATATGGTGCGCATCGATCATGGGCGTGCCCTTAACGGTGTTTTAGGCGAAACCGCCCGTAATATGTTTGTTTATGGGCTTTTGGTGAGTATTGGTATTTTATTATAAAACAGATAATGAGAACAAGAACAGCTACTTGGTTCGAGACCAAGATCCAGTATGAGAAGACCATGGAAGATGGTCTGCAGAAGAAAGTAAAGGAACAGTATGTGGTGGATGCGCTGAGCTTTACCGAAGCCGAGAAGCGTATCACCGAGGAGATGTCATCATATATCAGCGGTGCCTTTGATGTGGCAGATATCAAGAAAGCGACCTATAAAGAGATCTTCTTCAGTGATGAGGCCACGGCCGACCGTTGGTATAAGGCGAAGGTGCAGTTCATCACTATCGATGAAAAGACCGAGAAGGAGAAACGCTCCAACGTGTATTACCTCGTTCAGGCTTCCACCCTTCAGGGTGCTTTGAAGAATGTAGATGAGGTGATGGGAGGTACGATGATCGATTACGCCATCGCAGCCATTTCCGAGACCACCGTCATGGACGTGTTCGAGTATCAGAAGAGTAACAAGGAATAAGATGTACAATATCAAGGAGAATCTGCATAAGGTGTTGGCCGACCTGCCAGCAGGTGTGCGCCTGGTGGCTGTCAGTAAGTTCCATCCCGTGGAGGAACTGATGGCAGCCTACGAGGAAGGTCAGCGCATCTTCGGCGAGAGTCATGAGCAGGAGCTGAAGCTGAAGCACCAGGCGTTGCCTGATGATATAGAATGGCACTTCATCGGTCATCTGCAAACCAATAAGGTGAAGTATATTGCTCCCTATATATCGATGATTGATGCGGTGGATTCCATGAAACTGCTCCGCGAGATCAACAAGCAAGCCCAGAAGAACAACCGTGTCATTAAGGTACTACTGGAACTGCACATTGCTGAAGAAGAGACCAAATACGGACTCACCCTCGATGCTTGTCGTGAACTGCTGGAAGCAGGGGAGTGGCGTGAGCTGAAGAACGTGCAGATTTGCGGACTGATGATGATGGCCAGCTATGTGGACGATCAGGAACAGATCCGCCAGGAGATGATGATGGCTGCAGATTTCTACAACGAGGTGAAGACCCGTTTCTTTGCTGATGATGCTCAATTCTGCGAACGTTCATGGGGCATGAGTCACGACTATCCCATTGCTGTTCAGTGCCATAGCACGATGGTAAGGGTGGGTACAACCATCTTCGGTCCGCGGGTTTATTAGCTTCATTATACACTTTTTCTTACAGAAGTATTGCTCGTTTCGTTATTATTTTGTATCTTTGTCGCAATAATCCCTTGAAACGCTATTCTATAGAGGCTTGAGGGTAGTATTAACAACAAAAAGCAAAGCTTATGAAAAAATTATTGATGATGATTTGCATGATGCTGTTCAGTACGGCTATGTTCGCACAGCAAGGTGCCATGTATGTGGGTGGCGGCATAGAGTTCCCCATCACCGATGTCATCAAGATCAATGCTGAGGCCAAGTACCAGATAGTAGACGACTGGGATCGTCCGGTTGTTTCCGTGGGTATAGCCTTTGCTCTTTAATAGAAATGCATGGTGCCAAGACACCAGCTTCATAATGCTACGGGCATCTTCGGTCATTCATCGATGATGCCCGTATTCACTCCACATCACATCTCACATGTCATTCCTCACACGCAAATATCCATTACCGCAAGGCAGTCACTGGTTGAGAGACTGTATTATATACTGTATCATCGTGTTCCTGATTCTCTATCTGCTGCAACCTTTTGGCTTCAGCATGTATAAGGGGAACAAGTTCCTGGTGTCATTGCTGTTCGGAGCAGTCACCTTTGTCTGCTGCTATGTGTTTGGTATGGCTTTTTACCCCTTACAGAAAAGCATCTCACCCTGGCGTATCTGGCATCAGATCTTGTCAGTCATTGCTTTGATCCTGTTCATCAGCATTGGCAATTTCTTCGTGTTCTCGTGGCTGTTCCATATCCCCATTACGCTCACCCTCTTCCTGATGTTCCTGTATTGGACATTGATCATCGGCGCAGTGGTCACCATCTGTTCCGTTAGTCTGAACTACTACCGCTACCTTCGTAACCAACTCGAGTCGTTACTTGACAAGACCACCGAGGAGCAGACCGATATCGTTGTAACCATTCACGACACCAATGTACGGGGTAACGACCTGCAGCTACCCATCAACGCACTGTTGTATATTGAGGCACAGAAGAACAACGTATCGGTGTGTTATGTGAAAGAAGAGAAGGTAAGCACTACTGAATTACACACCACCCTTGCCGCCGTACTCGAAGATCTGAGCGAATACAAGAACATCTTCCAGTGTCACCGTTCCTTTGTGGTGAACCTGAACAATATCACATCGGCGCAAGGCAACTCCAACGGCTACCAGTTGAGGCTTGGCCATTGCCCAACCATCGTGCCCGTTTCGCGTACCTACGTGCCTAAATTACGCTCGTTTATCGCTTAGTCATTCGTCCCTTTAATTAGTCATTCGTCAGTCGGAATAGCTTTCCGTCAGTAGTTTTAGTCGTCTGTCACAGGTATTTGGCGGTATCATTTTCCCGTCGTATATTTGCGGCATGAAACAGCGATTGATTTATACACTTATCCTTCTGTTCGTTGCATGTCATGCGAACAGTCAGACAACAGTAACCGGTACCGTTACCGATGGTCGTGAACCCCTTACAGGTGCCAATGTATATATAATAGGTACGATAGACGGTTGTCTTACCGACTCCCTTGGACGTTTCTCGTTCCAAACCGATCGTACGGGTGAGGTGACGTTGCAGGTGACATACCTCGGTTTCGATGACTATTCGTTGACTACCTCGCAGCTCACCGACCTTACCATTAAGATGCATGAGCGGGCTACCTCCATCGACGAGGTGGTGGTAACGGCCAGTACCTACAGCTTCGGTAAGAGCGACAACTTCAAGACGATGGATGCGCTCGATGTGGTGATGAGCGGTAACTCGTGCGGCGACATCGTAGCCGCCCTGCAATCCCTGCCAGGTACGCAGAAGGTGGGCGAAGACGGTAAACTGTATGTACGCGGCGGCGAGAGCGACGAGTGCCAGACCTTCGTCAACGGCATGCACGTGCTTGTGCCTTATTCCACCAACACCGAGAACAATGCCTCGCGCGGTCGGTTCTCACCCTTCCTGTTCAAAGGCATTAACTTCTCGCTGGGCGGATACGGCGGCGAATACGGTCAGGCCCTTTCGTCGGTCCTCCCCATGGAGACTACCGATGCGGTCAGCAGCGATAAGCTCGGCGTGAGCGCTTCGTTGGTAGATTGGAACATCGGCGGTACCAAAGCCTTCCAGAACAGCAGTCTGTCATTCAATGCCGACTATACGAGCATGGGGCTCTACAACCGTCTTTTCCCCGACCGTTACGACTGGACCCGTCCTTACCGCAAGCTCTCGGGCGAGGCGCAGTATAAGGCCGATCTCTCCACAACCAGTGTGTGGAAGACCTATGTAGGCTATGATCTGACTTCTGTGGGACAGCATATCGATAACCGTCGTCTGTCGCTGGCCGAGCACAACATCTATGCCAACAGCACCTTAAAGACCACCATCGGAAAGGGTTATTCACTGTTTGCCGGCATGGCATGGTCGTCGGTGCTGAACAATATTGATGATGCGCTCGTCGTTGGCGACCACTTCCATAACAACCGTAACGAGGTGCATCTGAAGACTGAGATACGGAAGGTGTTCTCACAGGTGCTGAAGATGTCGGGTGGGGTAGAAGACTATCTCCGCCACAGTACGAAGCGGTATGAAGAGAGTCGATACACCCTCGACTACCACTTGCCGTCTGCTCATCTTGATGCGCAACTGCGTGTAATACCGAAACTGTTCCTGAACCTCTCCACGAGAGTCGAACAAGAAACCTTCGGTCATCATTGGTTCCTGCTTCCCCGCACCACGCTGAGCTATGTGCCCAATAACCATTTCCAGCTTTCGGCCATGGCAGGCAGGTACAGTCAGATTGCCAACGACGATTATATGGCCATGAGCGGTAAGCAGCTTTCACAAAGCACGGCCGACCACCTGATACTCTCTATGCAGCACACCACCGACAAGACCTTGCTGCGCATTGAGCCGTACCATAAGAAATACCATCGTCTGCCCCTGTTGAGCCATGGTACTTATACGGCTGATGGCTACGGAACAAGTAAAGGACTGGATGTGTTCTTCGAGTGCCATTCGCTGGTGAAGAACCTCATCACCACCTTATCTTATTCTTATAATGATTCCCGCAGGTATTATCTCGACTACGCCAGTATGCAGACACCCGACTATGCCTCACGCCATAACCTGCGTGTAACGGCTAAGTACGCTATAGGCAAGACCATCATCGGCTTGGCTGACTCCTACGCCAGCGGTCGTCAGTATGCTGTAGGCACCACTCCGCACTACAACAGTCTCGATGCCAACATCACCTGGTTGGTCAGTCCTAAGGTCATTGTCTATTCCTCACTCAGCAACATCCTCGGTCGCACCAACATCTTCCGCTACGACAATGCAGGAAAGCCCGTTACGGCCAACCGCGACCGCTTTTTCTATATCGGAATTTTTGTTTCACTTAAAAGTAATAAAGCTTATGACATCTCAAACTTTTAACAACCGTATTCTCGCCATCGTTCTCTTCCTGATGGCAACAGTAAGTATCAACGCCCAGCAGACCGCCCCCATGCGGGCCCTGATTGGTCAGTCGCTCAGCAAGATGCAGCAGTCGGATCCGCAAAGTGTCCTCAATGCCATTGCCGAACTCAAGCGCATTGATGCTATGTTCCCCGACAGTATCCAGCCCAAGTACCAAATCGCCCTCCAGAGTTTGGTATATGCTGTATCGAACCCCAAGGCAGAATCCACCAACAACCTGGTCGCCGAGACCGAGCAGACCATCAACAAACTGGGTGATATGAAACAGATGGACCAGTCGGATCTCTTCACCCTTCGTGGTTTCCTTGATATGGTGCGCATTGTGCAGAACCCCGCTCAAAACGGTCAGCGCTACTATCTCAGCGTGATGGAGAATTTTGATAAAGCACTGAAAATCAATCCCAATAACGCTCTCGCCCAGCAACTGCAGCAGAAGTTCCAAGAAGGAATGAAGCAGGCCATGCAGACACCATGATGTGTTAACAACTAAAAAAACTAATGTATTTAGTTTAAAAACTAATCGTTTTAGTTGCAAATAACGAAAACTTTTAGTTACTTTGCGATCAGATATTGATTAATGACGCATTTTAGGTAACTTAAAACCGTTAGCAATGAAGAAACTGACCAACAAGGAAAAGGAAATCATGGACCTGTACTGGCAACATGGTCCGATGTTTGTTAGGGAGTTGCAAGCGCTTTACGCCGAGCCTCGCCCTCATTTCAACACGCTCTCCACGATTGTTCGCATACTGGAGCGTGAGGGCTATCTCGGTCATAAGCAGTTCGGCAATACCTACCAATACTATCCTCTCATCTCTGAGGCAGAATACGGAAGGAAGTCGATTGCTGGTATCATCAAGAACTACTTCGACGATTCCTATCTCTCTGCCGTGTCCTCGTTTGTCAAGGAAGAAAAGATAAGCGTGGAGGATCTTCGCGAACTCATTAACAAAATCGAACAAGAGCAATGATGGATTTTCTGATATACGACGTCAAGGTAGCGGTACTCATCGCGGTGTTCTATATGTTCTACCGCTTGATGCTGGCCCACGAGACCTTCCACCGTGTGAACCGCCTGGTGCTGTTAACCACGGCAGTGGCCTCGTTCGTACTACCGCTGTGTGTATTTACCATGCACAAGACTGTGATGGTCGACTACGACTATAGTCAGCTTGGTGAACTCACTGTGAACGAGTCTGTTGTGTCGGTCGTGCCAACCGACAATCAACCCTCTGTCATCCTGACAATCGTCCTGCCTGTCCTATTTATTGTAGGTATGCTGGCCACGCTTGTCCACACCCTGATATCACTCATCAGAATCCAGTTGCTTATCCATCGAAGCGAGAAACATCCGCAAGAAGACGGTACAGTGATCTGTGTGACCGGTAACACAGCGCTGTCGCCCTTCAGTTGGATGCACTATATCGTGATGAACCGTAGCGACTATGAGGCACACGATGCCGCCATACTCGCTCATGAACGGGGACATATCCGTCTCAGACACTCCTGGGACCTGCTCTTCGTTGATCTACTCACTGCCCTCCAGTGGTTCAACCCCGCTATGTGGATGCTGCGCTCAGATCTTCGTGCCATCCACGAATACGAGGCCGACGGTGAGGTACTCTCTCTTGGGATTAATGCGCGTCAATATCAATATCTGTTAATCTCAAAGGCCGCGGGCATCGGTGGGTACTCCCTTGCCAACGGTATCAGTCATAGTACCCTCAAAAACCGAATCAATATGATGTTACATAAGAAATCTAACCGAACCAGCTTATTGAAGCTTTTCGCACTCGTTCCCATTGTGGGTATCACCTTAGCTCTTAATGCACGCACCGTTAACGATTACGTCTATGACGGTCCGCAGAAGCAGAACCCCGTGAAGAAAGGTAAGAAGAACACCACCATCAAGGTGGGTACTCAGGAAATCAAGGTGACTGAAGCCTCAAAGGATGATAAGGCCACCACGGTTACCATGAATGTGGTTGAAGATGAGCAGAACGCAACCGACGATAAGGTGTTTGACGTGGTTGAGAACATGCCCGAGTTCAATGGCGGAATGGGCGCTTTGATGCAGTATCTGTCTGATAATATCCGCTATCCGGAAGAGAAAGACATACAAGGTCGCGTCATCGTGAGATTCGTTGTTGGCAAGGATGGCAGTATCAGTAATGCACAGGTGGTGAAATCCGTCCATCCCTCATTCGATGCTGAGGCTCTTCGTATCATCAACAATATGCCCAAATGGATTCCTGGCACACAGAACGGCAAACCTGTCAATGTCAAATACGTCGTTCCCATCAACTTCAAATCTTCAAATGCGAATTCTGCGACAATAGAAGAACCTAATGCCGTAGGCTCCTTTGTTACCAACGAGGGTAATGGTAATCTCAAGGAGTTGCAACTAAGAGAGAATGATAAGAAAGCATCAAAAATCGTTGTTGCAAAAGGAATCCGTCTTTTTGACGGCATTGACGATAAGGACATTGACATCTATGTTGATGGTAAGTTGGTTGAACAAGACAAGATCGGCACGATCAACTCCGAAAACATCGAGCGTATAGAAATCAACAAAGGGGATACTCGTAAGAGCATTCACGTCTACATGAAGAAACAGTAATATCCGCAGTTAGTTGTTGAACAAATAACGGGGATAGGCTGGTATAGCTTATCCCCGTTGTTCATGATAGACTATTCCTTCCATTACTTCGACAAGATTCCCGTTTCTTTATCACTATGATTCATGGTGCGTTGGATGTCGCGGTACTTTCTTCCGTGGTTTAGGCGCCAAGAGAGTTTCAGGGTAAGCATATTACCATAGTCGCGTTGATGCTGCGAGATCTCCTTCTGCACATAACGGCTCATCACCTCGGTCTTGTTGGTAAGGGGGTGCTGACTGAACGGGTGCTGGGCAAAGAGCGATAGGGTGAGGGCATCGTTCATGCGGTAGGTAACCGTGAAGTACCATGCAGGTGCCTGATGACCGCGATGTTCGCCTTCCATGAAGTTCCAACCATTGTCGGCATATGCCCCCAACGTCCAGCGGTTCAGATAGGCCTGCAGTGAGCAGCCGCCGTTGAACGAGGTGTAGGTATGGGTGTAGTTATCTCCTGTGCTCCTCAGGAAATTGAAGAAACGGTAGATACCTCCATAGATGGTTCCTGTAAGCTTCTCGGGGATGATTTCCCATTGGTTATAGCTCTCAAAGTAGAAAAAGCTGCACTCGTTGTCGGCATTTACTTGTGTCTGATAGAAATGTCCGTCACGCCGAATGTACTGTTCCAGGTTGCAATGACTGTTGATGCGGTAATAACCTTGCAGTTCTGAGGTGAAGCGTGGAGTGGAGTAGGAGAGCAGAAGCTGATGGGAGGTCATACGGTTGGGATGAATCTCCGGATTGCCCAGTATCGTTTCCATGGCGTTCATCTTGATGCTTACGTCACTTACCATCGCAATCTGCGAGGTATGCTGCGCGATCTCGAAATCGTACTTCAGTTTCACATTGTCGGTGATGGGATAGATAACCGTCATCTTCGGTCTGAACAGCCAGAAATCCTGCTTTGTATCTGTCTGACGGTAATAGCGCCTGCTGACACCCAACCCGCCCATATAGCTCAGCTTACTGAGATTCCCTTTCACTTGCGAAAAGAGATAGAGGTCGGAAGAATGCATATTGTTGACGGCATGCACATCACCTTGATAAACGTTATGACTGTATCGCTGGGATGATTGCACACCGCACGAAAGGGCGAAAGGCTTCAGACGGTTCTCGTAGATGACTTCGCTCCACAAGCTGTAGGTTTGTCCGTTGGTGGAATACCTGTAGTCTGTCCCCTCGTTGTTCACCTCTTCGCCCGTGGTCTTGATGGATGTGCCCACTACGTTGGCCGTAATAGACTGGTGCCGACGGAAGTCTTGATGATAGTAGATATCGAGCGAAGGAGAGCTGCTGCGCGAAGAGGAACGGTCGTCATAGGGCGTTCCGTTCAGTTCCATGATAGCATCGTTTCGCTGGGGGTGGATGTCTGAATTACCTTTTAATTTTACTTGCAGCACGTAACTGCTATCACTCAGACTGTAAGTAAGTTGTGCTAAATGACTAATGTTTCTGTTCCGACTGCTCAAGCTGCGTCTGTTCATGGTCATCACATCGCCATTCTCCAACCGATAAGTTGTTCTTGCATCATATTCAGCGCCCTTGAAGTGATGGTAGTCGAGCGAGTAGTTCAAAGCAAACTCACTGCGCCCGTGGTTGAGCTTTGCGAATACCGACTCGCTTCCATTCATGGAGGTAAGGGAGTTCGTAAGCTGTGAACCTATCACATAGCCGCCCACAGGTTTCTTCACCTTGATATTGATGATGTATGCCACATCATCCCCATATCGAACACCGGGTTTATCGATGAATTCTATATGGTCGATACCCTGCATATCAAGCGCAAGTAGATCGTCACGGGAAGCTATAACGTCGTTGATGCGCACCTGAACGTTTCCAAGGTTCGTCAGTGCGGTAATGCTACTCATGGCTTCGTCAACACGGATGTGGGGTAGGGTGAGCTTCGCCAACAGGGAATAGCCGTTCGCAGATGACTCAATCTGCTGTTTCGATGGATAGATACGCATTCTATCTACTTGCTGCACCACACGGGCAGCCTTCACGGTTACCTCATCAAGCGTTACATCTTTCTCATACAATGGCTCACCATTGTCTTGGGCCGCTGCTGTCATGCAGCATACGACCAGTGGCAATAAAAAGAATCTCTTCATATCTTGCATTTTCAACATTTCAAACGCAAAGGTATGAAGAGATGATGGGATGGGAGAAAAAACTGTCTGACATTTGGCTGACAATTGCTTGTCATCCTTGTGTCATGTGTTAACTACTTGATTACCAATCGGTACGCCTTACTGCGGTCGGACACGATTTTCAAATCCGATTGTTGCTCAATCACTGGTTTCAGTCTTCTAACAAGTGTGTAGAGTGTTTCGTGTGCATCAGGTTTCTTCGGCCATAGCGCATCACAAATCTCCGTCTTGGTCAGCGAGTACGAAGGCGACTGGAAGAACAGCTCCATCAAATGCTGCTGCATGGGCGTGAATGGTACTGCGCCTCCATTGGCTGCATAGAAACAACGGTCGGTGTCGGAATATACCAGACCGCCATAGTTGTTCCCCGCTGCACTCGGTGCAAGCATCTGTCTGTCGGTTTGACGTCTATACCATACAAACACAAACCAGATACCTGTCAGCACCCACAGTAGGGTAGCCGGACGCTGGTCGGACAGGCTGAAGATGGTGGCTTTAGAACAGTGGGCATACGCCTTGAACTGGCGACTACGGGTATCTACGGCCAGCGTAGCCTTTCCCCGCAGTTCTGCCATCTGCAAATGACGGTTAAACGTACGGATGGTGTCCTGACTGATCACATCGCTTTGTTGTTGCTGCATGGTCAATGCAAGAGCTCTGTCCATATCCTCGCACACCAACCTGCTGGTAGTACGGTAACTGCCCCAGCTGGTCATACTGGATGCAACAATCAGGACGAAGAGCACAATCACGGCATGTCTTTGCTTCATAAGCATTCATTGATTCGTTTGTAAATGCAAAAATACAACTTTTTTGCGAATACACACTCTTTCAGTCCTTTCTTTAAATTAATTAACGATGCTAAAAGCTATTTATTCCCACGCTGGGAACTATTTATTCCCATGTTGGGAACATTTTATTCCCATGTTGGGAACAACTTGTTTGATGGCAGTATTCTTTCACCCCGCCCCCCTTGCCAGTACCCCGCCCCTTAAGGGGTGGGGAGCCGAAAGAGCCAACGATTCTTCAGGGGTGCGGAGGCGCGGTGGCGCGGTGGTGCGAGAACAGTATTATGATCCAGCATCTTAGTGGTAACCAGCTCCCCTCCCATTGCAGGGGAGGGGTAGCGAAGCTGGGGTGGGGTAATAAAATATGCGTTTTTTCAAAGACCTAACTGTTTCACGGTGAAAGATCCCTATATAAAGGCGTTTCACAATTTTTAAGACCTAACATAAACCTAACATAAACCTAACCAAACACCTAACATCAAACCTATTTCACCACCTTCTTCCCATTCACGATGTAAATACCGGAGGGGAGTTCATCCATTGATGTTGCCTGCATGCGCACACCATTGAGGTTGTAGATGCCCTTCGAGGTGTCGACGGTGCTGTCGGCAACAGTGCTGCTGATGGCTGTGGGCTCACCGCCATTCAGTCCGCGAACAAAACCTGCATAGACATGCTTGCGGTAGTAGTTACTGTCCCAGATGCCTACGGGTTCGCCACCACGCCAGCCGCTGTTGTTGGGTGAATCGGTGGCACACCACTGACAGATGCCCCACTGCTGTTCGGGCGGAATGATGCGGAAATACTCCTTGATGATCCACTCGTAGAAGTCGGCCATCTTCTTGTGCTCGGCCTCTGTCATCTGACTGGTCTTGATGGAACTTCCCCATCTGTTGTTACCGCGGACATATCCCATGTCCATCTCGCTGACACGACAGAGCTTTCCGCTGTTGGCAATAACCTGGAACATTTGGGTGATGTGCTTCTTGATATTGTTCAGAATCGTTTCATCTTCATAGCACGAGATATGCATCTGCGTACCGATTCCGTCGATCTTGGTCACGCCGTCGGATTCCCATTTCTTGATCCAGTTGACCAGACTCTTCACTTTCTTGTTGTTGTCCCAGTCGGACTCCAGATTGTAGTCGTTGATGAAGAGTTTGATGTCTTCGGGACCGTACTTACGGGCCAGACGACAGGCCTGACGAACATATTCGAGGTCGCCCATATAGTCCTGCCAGTAGAAAGCATCGCCGCCTACGTCCCATGTGGCATTAGGATTGCCGTTGGGATCATAATCCTTCGAGTGCTGAAGGGGGTAGTTGCCCTGACCGTCGTTACCGTCACCACCGATGGCCTCGTTGACCAGATCCCAGCCCTTGACCTTTCCGTCGCAGGCTTCCATCATGCTCTTGATCCACTTGTCCATGGCATAGACAAGGGTGTCGTGCATCTCTTCCTTGGTTTGGGGAACGGTGCTGGCCTTATAGCCTTCGAACCTGATGCTCTGGATATAGACATCGCCAATGTAGTTGGGCACATGCAGGAGCATGAAGTTTCCGTCCATGGTGGGGGTAACGGATACCTGTACGTCCTGCCACTCCGTGCTGAAGGGGATGCTGAAGTTAGCACCGCCGCCCCAGTCGCCCAGACGACCGTCGAGCTTACCCGAGCCGGAGCCCTTCACGTTAAAGGTCATCTTATATTCCTTGTTCTTTTCAAGGACGATATTGCTCATGATGACGAACTGTACTTCCCAGGGATAGGATTTGGTGGTAGTGACCTTCAGTCCGTCGGTCTTATCGAACTTGAAAGAGAAACCGTATTCGCTTTCGTAGTTGTCGGGTTTCCAGCCGATGCTCTGATCAGTACGGAAATCCTTGACAGAGATGAGGTTAAACTCCTCAGTGCCCGGTATGGGCTTGTCGGCCAGCAGCTTGAGCAACCATCCCTTAGGCTGCTGCGAGTGCCAGGCGAGGGTGTGACCATAGACGCTCACACCTGCATTGGTGGCGGTTGTAACGAACTTCTTTACGTTGTTGAAATTCATGTTACCGTTGCCATCTACGCAGCTGGCCATCTTCATGGCGTTACCTGCAACAGTCTCGCTGGCATTCTTACTGATCATGTTCCTGACCAGTGCGTTATCGAGGTTCTCGGTAGCTATGCCCAACTTGAAATTGGGGTACTTGTCATGGTCGATGTACTCCTTGAGTGCCTTGTACTCGTCCAAGTACCGATAGTTGTCGTCGTTTGGTTTTCCCAACTCGAATTTCTCTTGTGCCAAAGCCGTGGTAGCCAGACTGGCGGCAAACATTACTAAGAGTGTCTTAATCTTCATATAGCTTTTCGTTTTATCAAATGTGGGCACAAAGGTACGAAAGTATTTTGATATAATGAGGATAAAAACGAAAAAAAAGACGCAACCGCCGAGTTATCATTGGGACATATATAAAAAGAGGTGGAAACAATGTGCTGTTCCACCTCTTTGGTTATGATGGTCGGGATAGAAATCCCTCCAACTTCTGATTAATCATTACTCCAATCCTCAGCAGCCTTGCGGATGTAGCTCTTGTAGCGGAGCTGTGCCATGCGCTGAGCTTCGGCGAAGAGTTCCTCTGCCTCGTTGGGGTATGCCTTCTTGACAGACAGGTAACGAACCTCGCCCAGCAGGAAGTCGTGGAAGTCGGCCCAGTTAGGCTCCTTAGAGTCGAGACTGAACGGATTCTTGCCTTCCTCAATGAGGGCAGGGTTGTAACGCCAGAGGTGCCAGTATCCACAAGCCACGGCCTTCTTCTCCTCAGCCTGGCTCTTACCCATACCGCCCTTAGCCTTCAGACCGTGGTTGATACAGGGAGCGTAAGCGATGACGATTGACGGTCCGTGCCATGCCTCAGCCTCGCGGATGGCCTTCAAGCACTGAGCATGATCAGCACCCATAGCGATCTGAGCAACATATACGTAGCCGTAGGTAGTGGCAATCATACCGAGATCCTTCTTGCGGATGCGCTTACCCTGAGCAGCGAACTGAGCAATAGCGCCAAGCGGAGTAGCCTTAGAAGCCTGACCACCAGTGTTAGAGTAAACCTCAGTATCGAGTACGAGGATGTTCACGTCCTCACCAGAAGCAATCACGTGGTCGAGACCGCCGTAACCGATATCGTAAGAAGCACCGTCACCACCGATGATCCACTGTGAACGCTTCACGAGGTAGTGGTCGAGTGTCTGGAGTTCTTTGCATACCGGACAGCCCTTGGCAGCGCTCTCGGCAATGCACTTGCGCAGCTTCGGAGCAATCTCCTTGGTCTTGTCGGCATCTTCCTTGTTGTCAATCCACTCCTGAGCCAGAGTCTTGTACTCGTCGCTGGCGTTGCCGTCGATCATCTCCTGCAACAGCTTAGTAACGCGCTCCTTCATCTTCTTGTTACCCAGAGCCATACCGAGACCGAACTCGCAGAAGTCCTCGAACAGTGAGTTGTTGAAGCAAGGACCCTGACCCTTCTCGTTCTTGGTGTAAGGAGTAGAAGGAATAGAAGCAGAGTAGATAGAAGAACAACCTGTAGCGTTGGCAATCATCTGACGATCACCGAAGAGTTGAGAGAGCAGCTTCACATACGGTGTCTCACCGCAACCTGCACAAGCGCCAGAGAACTCAAAGAGCGGCTGCGCGAACTGAGAGTTCTTCACGTTGCTCTTGATGTCAACGAGATCCTGCTTGCTCTTCACTTCGTTCACGCAGTACTCCCACTTCTTAGCCTCGAGTTTCATATCCTCTGCATCGGGGTTGAACGGAGCCATGGTGAGCGCCTTGCCGAGCTTCGGATTACCCGGACAGATGTCGGCACAGTTGCCGCAGCCCAGACAGTCGAGGACGCTGACCTGAATAGCGAAGTGCATACCAGCCATGGCTTTCGGAGCCTTCATCTCGATGGTCTTGCCCTCGTAGCCCTTCACCTCCTCGTCGTCCATAACGAACGGACGGATAGCTGCGTGAGGACAGATATAGGCACACTGGTTACACTGGATACAGTTCTCGATGTTCCATACAGGAACGAAGGCCTCAACACCGCGCTTCTCGTAAGCGGCTGTACCAACCTCCCAAGAACCATCGACAGTGCCGAACTTGGCGAATGCGCTGACGGGCAGCAGATCGCCAGCCTGAGCGTTGATAGGACGAACCAGTTCCTTCACGAAAGCGGGAGCATTGTCCTGCTTTGGCTCATCATCGGGCAGGTTAGCCCACTCGGGCTTCACGGTGAGCTGCTTGTACTCACCACCACGGTCGATAGCAGCGTAGTTCTTGTCAACCACATCCTGACCCTTAGCACCGTATGACTTCAAGGCAGCGGCCTTCATCTTCTCTACAGCGAGCTCTACGGGGATCACCTCAGTGATACGGAAGAAAGCACTCTGCAGGATGGTGTTGGTGCGGTTGCCCAAGCCAATCTCCTGTGCAATCTTGGTAGCGTTAATGGTATATACAGTGATGTTGTTCTGTGCGAAATACTTCTTTACCTTGTTCGGCATGAACTTCTCCAGTTCCGCATCGTCGAAGATGGTGTTCAGCAGGAACTGACCGTTCTTCTGCAGACCACGAGTTACATCGTACATGTGCAGGTAAGCCTGAACGTGGCAAGCCACGAAGTTAGGTGTGGTTACCAGATAGGTAGAACGGATTGGTGTATCGCCGAAACGCAGGTGAGAGCAGGTGAAACCACCCGACTTCTTTGAGTCGTATGAGAAATATGCCTGGCAGTACTTATCGGTGTTGTCACCAATAATCTTCACTGAGTTCTTGTTAGCACCTACGGTACCATCAGCACCCAGACCGAAGAACTTAGCCTGGAACATGCCAGCACCACCCAGGGCAATCTCCTCAACGGCAGGCAGAGAAGTGAAGGTCACGTCGTCTACGATACCGATGGTGAAGTGATTCTTGGGCTCGGGCATAGCGAGGTTGTTGAACACGCTGATAATCTGAGCCGGAGTGGTGTCGTGAGAACCCAGACCGTAACGACCGCCAACGATCAACGGACGATCCTCAACATCATAGTAAGCATCCTTTACGTCGAGGTACAGAGGCTCACCGTTAGCACCGGGCTCCTTGGTACGATCCAGTACGGCAATGCGCTTCACGCTCTTGGGAACAGAAGCGAGCAGGTGCTTCACTGAGAACGGACGATAGAGGTGAACAGAAATCATACCCACCTTCTGACCGTTGGCGTTCAGATAGTCGATAGCCTCGCGGGCTGCATCGGTAGCAGAACCCATCAGGATGATCATGCGGTCGGCATCCTCAGCTCCATAATAAGAGAAGAGGTGATACTCACGACCAGTAATCTTAGAGATCTCGCCCAGATACTTCTCTACTACTTCAGGTACTGAATCGTAGTAGGGGTTACAAGCCTCACGGTGTGTGAAGAAGGTTTCAGGGTTCTCGGCTGTACCACGAGTGATAGGACGCTCGGGTGACATAGCACGGTCGCGGAAACGCTTGATGTACTCTTCCTTTACCAGCGGACGGATATCTTCCTGATCCATCAGCTCAATCTTGTGATACTCATGAGAGGTGCGGAAACCGTCGAAGAAGTTCACGAACGGTACGCAAGTCTCAAGTGTTGCCAAGTGAGCAACAGCGGTGAGGTCCATCACCTCCTGTACGCCACCTTCGCAGAGCATGGCGAAACCAGTCTGACGACAAGCCATGACATCCTGGTGGTCACCGAAGATACACAGAGAATGAGAAGCCAGGGTACGTGCAGATACATCGAATACGGTGGGAATCAACTCACCGGCAATCTTGTACATGTTGGGGATCATCAGGAGCAGACCCTGAGAAGCCGTGAATGTAGTAGTCAGCGCACCAGCCTGCAGTGATCCGTGAACGGCACCGGCAGCACCGGCCTCCGACTGCATCTCCTGTACTGTGACGTTCTGGCCCCACAGGTTCTTGCGACCCTTGGCAGCCCACTCGTCAACGTGCTCCGCCATGGGTGATGACGGGGTGATGGGGTAGATAGCAGCAACTTCAGAGAACATGTAGCTCACATGAGCTGCAGCCTCGTTACCATCACAAGTAATAAATCTCTTTTCTTTAGCCATAATAATTAATAATGTTAATGATATATTATTCTACTATATTTCCAATCCTTTAATTCTTAAATCTTTCAATTTTTCAATTCTTAATAAAGAAATCCCAGCAGCCACAGCGGAATCTGGTTCTTCATTCCCACCTCAGTATTGTATCGGGCATAGATGGTATCGGGGTTGATGCGGATCTTGTTGCTTCCTTCAGCATTGCAGATCCTGAATCGCTTATCTCCGTCAACTATATAGTAACCGTCTTTTCCACCTAAGTTCACGGTGTGATCTTTCCACATGGAATTCACGAAGAAGGTCTCCATGATGTCCTGCCGTTTGATTTCGATAGGGTAGATGGCGTGCATCAGGTTTGTGTTGTGCAGCATTACCTTTACCGGCTTCTTGGGGAAATCCTGTCCCGGTGGGTAGATGATATTGATAAGACGGGCATCGGCCAGGTATTTGATGTAGTTCATCACAGTGGCGCGACTGGTTTCGATATCAATGGCCAGCTGGGAGATGTTGGGTGCCTTAGGACCTTCCACAGCCAACTGGTAGAACAGTTTCTTGATCTTCGTAAGATACTTCAGTTCAATCTGTTTGATGAGCAGAATGTCCACCTCAGTCATCATGTTCATCGTCTTGAGCAGGTTCTCCGAATAGTTCCTGTGTTCCAGGAAGAAGGGGTAGAACCCATGGTGCAGATAGTCCTGGAAGAACTTCAGCGGCGACACATGGGGGAGAATCTGACGGGTGAGATGCTCATGGTCGTTGAGGATCTCCTCTAAGGTGAACGGACGGAACTGATGACCGGTCTGCAGGTTCAGAAACTCCCTGAACGAAAACCCTCTGAGGTTATAGCTCTTGACGATTCCGTTCAGCTCGGGATTCTCCTCTTTCAAGCGCATCACACTGGATCCTGTGAAAACAATCTTCAGACCGGGGTACAAATCATGACACTTCCGCAGCTCATGACTCCAATTGGGTTCCTTGAACACCTGGTCGATGAGCAGTACCTTACCGCCATTTGCATAAAAAGATCCAGCAAAGTCGGCAATGCCTCTTCCTTGGAAATAGAAGTTGTTCATGTTGAGATAGAGGCATTTGCGGTCGTGCGTGTCGAAATGCTCCTTGGCATATTGGAGCAGGAAGGTGGTTTTACCCACACCACGAGTTCCCTTGATGCCGATCATGCGGTCGTTCCAGTCTATCTCGTCCATGAGAAGACGGCGAACGGGCGCATTGACATGCTCCACGAGGTATGAGTGTGTACGGAAAAAAGCCTCCATTTCCAATAATCCTTGAATGTTATCGCAAAATCATGTGCAAAGGTAATACTTATTTCGCATATTGCAAAGTCAAGTTTGCAAAATCTCTCTTTTTTTTGTTAATTTAATGTTGGATGGAATGATATAGAAGAAATATGCTTATTTTTGCATGAAGAATTTCATAGGATGGATTTACATGTTTTCAACCCCGAGCATGACATAGCACTGGCTCATAACCGCCGGCATCTCACCATGCCTCATGCTGCCCAGGAACTGAGGATGAACCTGGGGTGGATACCTGCTTTATGGGCTTCCGACAGGGATGCTGTTCTTGTAGACGACATAGCTTTTGCCATCAGGGCTTCGTCAGGGTTCGTGAAGGGAAAGGATGTACTGTTCGTGACGTGGAACGATTTGCCGGAACTGCCCATTGATCATGTCAATCCTTGGGGATGGGATATAACGTTGCGAACCGCTTTGGCAGAGCATGGGGTTGCAACGCATTTGCTACCTACCGAAGAAAAACTTTCAGCGGTGCGTAAACTCTCCAGTAGACTGTCAACCATTCCCACCTTATCATTCCTTCGTGATGGTATACAAGATCAGACTTGCGGAAAGGCGCGTTATCATGAATCATTGGACGCATTGTCAGATACACTTGCTGAATGGCAGCGTGTTGTTCTCAAGTCCCCGTGGAGCAGTAGTGGCCGAGGAATCCGTTATGTGGATGGTGAGATGAATCCTTCTGTCAAAGGTTGGGTTCAGCGGGTGATTCAACAACAGGGTGGTGTGATGACAGAACCATATTATAATAAGGTAAGGGATTTCGGAATGGAGTTCTTCATGCATGAGAACGGTGAAGTGGAGTATGCAGGCCTGTCGTTGTTCCACACCGTGAATAATGTCTATATGGGTAATCTCCTTGCACCGGAAGAAGAAAAGAGAATGATTCTTGACAAATGGATTCCCACTTCACTGACAGATATGATACGAGATCGGATCTGTACCTATATTCCGACGATGTTACATCCTCATTATGCCGGTCCTTTAGGCATTGACATGATGGTTGTTTCCCGTCATGACCAGCAAGGGTTCTTGTTGCATCCTTGCGTGGAGATCAATCTCAGGCGGACGATGGGACACGTCGCCTTAGCGCTGATACCACCAGAGGGTCAGGCGCAACAGCTGATGAGCATTGAGCACAAAGGAAACTATTTCCTGAAAATCACTACTGCGGATTGAAGAAATACACGTAGAGACAGGTCAATACGACAATCGTGGCAAGAAGACACATAAAACGGAACAAGTATTTCTCAATGATCTTACGTCTTTTGGCAGTCATGAGAATGCGGTTCTTGACACGTTCGGAACTATCCATGTGATGATGATGGTGGTGGTGGTGATGATGGGTATGTGTATACGTTTTAGTCCCATCGTTTTGATGGGAGGATTCTTCTGAAGAATGATGGTGCCCTATGACTTCTTGTCCTTGAGCATCATGTTTAGTCGTGTGGCAAGGATTATGTTCTAAATCCATATTATATGTTAACGCTTGAGTTTTTATGGTGCAAATATAATCAATAGATGGAAAATAAACAAGAAAATGTGACAAAAAATCTCAAATATTTGATTTTTCGTATAATATAATGAAAGAGATCGTGCCAAAACCGAATGAAATGCTTTGACACGATCTCTGAAACAGATGATTCTAATGCGATGAACCAGATTAGATGAAGGCAACCGTCAAACCGGCCATTACGATGCTGACCATCGACATCAGCTTGATGAGGATGTTCAACGACGGACCGGAGGTGTCCTTGAAGGGATCGCCCACCGTATCGCCAACGATACAAGCCTTGTGGGCAAAACTACCCTTACCGCCGAAAGCTCCTTCCTCAATGTTCTTCTTCGCATTGTCCCAGGCACCACCGGCATTGGCCATGAACACAGCCAGCGTGAATCCGCCAGCCAGACCGCCAACCAAGAGCCCAAGTACACCAGCTACACCAAGAACACAGCCCACGATGATGGGAATGATGATAGCCAGGATGGACGGGAGGATCATCTCATGCTGGGCAGCACGAGTGGAAATCTCTACGCAACGACCATAGTCGGGTGTGCCTGTTCCTTCCAGGATACCGGCAATCTCCTTGAACTGGCGACGTACTTCCTGTACCATCTTCTCGGCAGCACGACCTACAGCCTCCATGGTCATACCACAGAACAGGAAGGCAGCCATGGCACCAATGAACGCACCTACGATCACCCTTGGATTCATGAGGTTGATCTGGAAGAAGTTCATGAAGTCGGGTATGGTAGCGTTGGAAGCGGCGATAGCTTCACCTGCCACATTCGTCAGCTCTTGACCAGCACGTACCATAGCTATCTTGATCTCTTCGATGTAAGAGGCGAGCAGTGCGAGGGCAGTGAGGGCAGCTGAACCGATGGCAAAGCCCTTACCGGTAGCGGCAGTGGTGTTGCCTAATGCGTCGAGCGCATCCGTACGGTGGCGGACTTCTTCTCCCAATGAGCACATCTCAGCGTTACCACCAGCATTGTCGGCAATCGGACCATAAGCGTCGGTGGCGAGGGTGATACCTAACGTTGAGAGCATACCAACAGCTGCAATACCAATACCATAAAGACCATGAGCCAGTGATTGTGACGACAATGAGAGGTCGAAACCGTTGGCACACATATAGCTGAGCATGATGGCCACACCAATGGTGATAACAGGGATACAAGTAGAGATCATACCCGTACCGATACCCTTGATAATCACAGTGGCAGCACCCGTCTGTCCTGCCTCAGAGATCTTCTGGGTGGGCTTATACGAGTGAGAGGTGTAGTATTCAGTAGCCTGTCCGATGATGACACCGGCCGCCAGACCAGAGATGACAGAGAAGGAGAGTCCCAGCCAGTTCTCAATACCTAAGAGGTAGAGAATGGCGAAGGTGGCGATGGCGATGAGAACAGCACTCACGTTCGTTCCGAGAGCGAGTGAACGGAGCAGATCTTTCATCGTGGCACCTTCCTTGGTACGTACCAGGAAGATTCCCAGTAATGAGAGGAATACGCCTACAGCGGCAATCAGCATCGGAGCAATAACAGCCTTGAGCTGTACTTCGATACCAGCAATACCAAAGGCTGCAGCGCCAAGGGCAGCTGTTGACAAGATACTACCGCAGTAGCTTTCATAAAGGTCGGCACCCATACCAGCCACATCACCCACGTTGTCACCCACGTTGTCGGCAATGGTGGCAGGGTTACGGGGATCATCTTCAGGAATGTCTGCCTCTACCTTACCTACGATGTCGGCACCAACGTCGGCAGCCTTCGTGTAGATACCTCCACCAACACGGGCGAACAATGCTTGTGTGGAAGCACCCATACCGAAGGTAAGCATCGTAGTGGTAATGGTGATGAGGGCCATTTCGTCGCCTGAATAGAAGTGGTTGAGTACAAGGAACCAGATGGCAATGTCGAGCAGACCGAGGCCTACCACGGTAAGACCCATCACGGCACCGCTACGGAAAGCAATCTTCAGTCCTGCGTCCATGCTTTGACGGGCAGCATTGGCAGTACGGGCAGAAGCATAGGTGGCTGTCTTCATTCCAAAGAATCCAGCCAAACCCGAGAAGAAACCACCAGTGAGGAAGGCAAACGGAACCCAAGGGTTCTGTACATTCAGCCCGTAAGCCATGAAGGCGAAGAGGGCACACAATACCACAAAGACGATACATACCACTTTGTACTGCTGCTTCAAATAAGCCATAGCACCTTTACGCACATAGAGTGCAATCTCTCTCATACGAGGAGTTCCCTCGTCGGCCTTCATCATATTCTTGAAGAAGAACCATGCCATGCCGAGGGCTACGAGTGATGCGATCGGCACGAGCCAAAATACTGTAGGAATATTCATAGGTTATTATAAAAAATTAGAATCGGAAGTCGAGTTCTACATCCACTAAGTTGTAGTTATGATTGTCGGGTGCCAAATTGCGGTCGTTCACATGAGAATACTCCAGGTGCATCTCCATGTTTTTGGTGAAGAAATAGTTCAGACCACATTCAACCTGATTGACAGAACTGCTCCATTCCTTTGAAACGCGGTAGGTCTGGTAGCGGGCTTTGGCATGGAGCTTCGACTTGATGATAGGAACAATACCGAATGCGTACCAACCGTCGGCCTTGTCGCCTAAACCGTAGTTGATGACGTTACTGCCGATGACTCCTGTTCCCCAACCCTGTGAATGGATATACTCCGTGCGGAAGGTAAACTCGTCCTTATCGTACTCTGCAGAGAGACAGTAACGGTTCAGGGGTATATTGTCTGTAATGGCTTTTCCTGCAATGTCATAGCCAACCACCATGTCGCCGTGACTACCGTGCCAGCCGAAGGCACCGATGCGCACACCCTTGACGGGCATTACCCAGATACCGCCGATGATGTCCTTCTGGTTGTTCTTGTCTGAGCGGTTGATGCCCTCACCATTATAGACACCTACCTGATAGTGAAGCAACTTGCGTCCGCTTGCGTTTGGTAAGATATCACCTGACAGCTGTACACCGATGTCTCGTCCGCCACTTGATTTCTCACCAGCTCGGTCGCCGAAACCCGATAGACGGTTAATCACATCTGCATAGCTTCTCCATCCTTGTGTAATGGGGTGGGTGGGGTTCTCAAAGGTGAAGGCACGCTTGAACTGTCCTGCACGAATCTTGAACTCCGGGTATTTACGCCACTCTGCATAGAGGTCAACAAGTTGTACGGTAGGCTCACCCGGACCTTTGGCGTTAGTACCCTGAATCTGGGCGCGCCAGTCGAAATCACCGATCTTACCATCGAGGATAAAACGGGCCAGCCTGAGATTGAAGGAGTTGGTCTTGGCACCTTCCTTGTCCTGTCCCTGATACTGTAGCATGCCATAGCCACTGAACTTTAAATTGTCATACCACTTGGAAGATTTTTCCTGAGCTTTGGCTGCCATGACAATGACGGTCATGAATAGCAGAAGATAGATTCTTTTCATCATGGTTTATTCTGTTAAAGTTAATAGATATTTGTAATTGATTGCAAATATAAACATTTTTCCCGATACTTCCAAATTATCTTTCCTTTTTCTCAAGTAGAACAACATTCTCAACATGCGGTGTATGCGGAAACATGTCAACAGGTTGCACGGCAATTACCCGATAGGCGCAATCAAGTATCTGAAGGTCGCGGGCTTGTGTGGCAGGGTTGCAACTGACATATACAATGCGGTTGGGAGAAGTGTTCAAAATGGTCTGCACAACATCTGGGTGCATACCGGCACGAGGAGGGTCGGTGATGATGATGTCGGGCCTACCATGTTCATTGATAAACTCCTCATTGAGCACATCTTTCATATCACCGGCAAAAAACAAGGTGTTGTCAATGTGGTTGACTTGAGAATTAACTTTCGCATCTTCGATGGCTTCGGGAACGTATTCTATGCCTATCACCTTGTTGGCCTTTCGAGCCACGAAATTAGCAATGGTACCTGTGCCCGTGTAGAGATCATAGACAAGTGGAGCCACCCCTTTCCCCTCCAAAGGGAGGGGTGAACCGAATGCAAACTCCCGAACCACCGAATAAAGATGGTAGGCCTGATCGGTATTTGTCTGGTAGAACGATTTCGGACCCACCTTGAACTTCAAATCTTCCATGGTCTCGAAGATATGGTCATTACCTTTAAATACAAGGATGTCCTGATCGCCTATCGTATCATTACATTTTTGATTATCGAGATAGAGTAATGAACTGATTTGTGGGAACTTATCAGCAACAAACTGTAGTAATGCTAAGGCCTTCTTTCCATCTTCACTTTCCCAACGGTTTCCCTCGGTATCTGCCGCAGAACTATCCAGATGGAACTGAATAATCACCATCCATTCGCCAGTATTTGAGTTGCGGATGATGACATCACGAAGTAAGCCTACCTGTTCTCTTAAGTCAAAGAAGCTGATATCGTTCTTCAGGGCATAATCGTATATCTCATTGCGGATCTGATTGTGGAGATCATCCATCAGCCAGCATTTCTCTATAGGCAGGATCTTGTCGAAAGCCCCCGTGATATGGAAACCGATGGCTGGGGTATTTTTTCTAGGACTATTCTCATTCCTCAATCCACACTCCTCACTCCACAATCTTACTTCTTCTTTCGTCAACCATCGCTTGTTGGCACAGCCATAGTCCATTTTGTTTCGGTACTCCCATTGCTTGACCGAGCCAAGGATAGGGCGGAACTCAGGCAGTTCAATCTTTCCGATGCGCGTCAGCTGGTCCTTTACCTGCCGTTCCTTCATCTTCAGCTGTTCGGAGTAGGGCAGGTTCTGCCATTTGCATCCGCCACAGAAACCGAAGTGCTTACAGCGCGGTTCTTCGCGTACCTTACTATATTGTATAAACCTCACCACTTCACCCTCAGCAAAGCTGTGCTTCTTTCTTCTGATTTGTACGTCAACAATATCACCTGGTACGCAAAAAGGTACGAATACAACCAGGTCGTCCCAGTGGAACAACGACTTTCCTTCGGCGGCACATGCTTCAATCTCCACCTGTTCCAATATCGGTAATGGTTTCTTTTTTCTGCTCATTGAATCATCTTTTATGTTTGCAAAGGTAGTGCAAATCGAGCGAAAAACCAAATGTATTTGAGTTTTTCCGAGGGATAGTACCTTCGTCGCAGCCAGTGTACGCCAGTCACGACGTATGGTATAGTAATCTGAAAGGTATGATATCTGGATGTTCCCAACGTGGGAATAAAATGTTCCCAACGTGGGAATAAAATGTTCCCAACGTGGGAATAATTTGTTCCCAGCGTGGGAATAATTTGAATTCTCGCAGTAAGCGACTCCAATGATTGTTACTGTACTATCAAAATATTGTTCCAAAAAAAAGTTTAAATATTTGGAAGAATCAGAATTCTTTCGTATATTTGCAAAATAGAATAACAAGAACACATTTACTATATTATAAAACATAAAGTATGAGCGAAAAAAGAGTTTATCTCTTCGGTAATGGGAAAGCCGAAGGTAATGCACAAATGCGCGAGGCACTGGGTGGCAAGGGTGCAAACCTTGCTGAAATGAACCTCATTGGGGTTCCCGTTCCTCCAGGTTTCACAATCACAACCGATTGCTGTAATGAGTACTATCAGGTAGGTCAGGCCAAGATCATGGAGATCTTGAACGACGACGTGATGAACGCTGTAAAGCACATCGAGGTACTGATGAACAGTAAGTTCGGTGATAAGGAGAATCCGCTGCTTGTTTCTGTTCGTTCTGGAGCCCGTGCTTCTATGCCGGGTATGATGGACACCATCCTGAACCTGGGTCTGAACGACGAGGTGGCTGAGGGAATGGTTAAGAAGACCAACAATCCTCACTTCGTGTATGACAGCTACCGCCGTTTCGTACAGATGTACGGTGACGTGGTTCTCGAGATGAAGCCCGTGAACAAGACCGATATCGATCCGTTTGAGGAGATCATCGAGAATGTGAAGAAGGAGAGTGGAGTGGTTCTCGACAAGGACCTTTCTGTAGATGACCTGAAGAAACTGGTGAAGCTGTTCAAGGCAGCCATCAAGGAGCGTACAGGCAAGGAATTCCCAGATGATCCTATCGAGCAGCTCTGGGGCGCTATCTGCGCTGTATTCCGTTCTTGGATGAACGAGCGCGCTATCCTCTATCGTAAGATGGAAGGTATTCCTGATGAGTGGGGTACTGCCGTATCGGTAATGGCTATGGTATTCGGTAACATGGGTGATACCTCTGCTACTGGTGTATGCTTCAGCCGTGACGCCGCCAATGGTGAGAACCTGTTCAACGGTGAGTATCTGGTGAACGCTCAGGGTGAGGACGTGGTTGCAGGTATTCGTACCCCGCAGCAGATCACAAAGATCGGTTCTCAGCGCTGGGCAGAGCGTGCCGGTATCTCTGAAGAGGAGCGTGTAGCCAAGTATCCTTCTATGGAAGAAGCTATGCCTGAGATTTACAATGAACTGAACGGCATCCAGGACAAGCTGGAGCACCACTATCATGACATGCAGGATATGGAGTTCACCGTTCAGGAAGGTAAGCTTTGGTTCCTCCAGACCCGTAACGGTAAGCGTACCGGTGCTGCTATGGTGAAGATCGCCATCGACCTGCTCCATGAGGGTATGATTGATGAGAAGACTGCCATTATGCGTTGCGAGCCTCAGAAGCTCGACGAGCTGTTGCACCCGGTATTCGACAAGAAGGCTCTCTCTTCTGCAAAAGTGATTGCTCAAGGTCTTCCCGCTTCTCCCGGTGCAGCCTGCGGACAGATTGTGTTCCATGCTGACGATGCCAAGGAATGGCACGACAATGGTCATAAGGTAGTACTCGTACGTATTGAGACCTCTCCTGAGGATCTTGCTGGTATGGCTGCTGCTGAGGGTATCCTCACCGCTCGAGGTGGTATGACCTCTCACGCTGCTGTGGTAGCACGTGGTATGGGTAAGTGCTGCGTATCTGGTGTAGGTGCACTGAACGTAAGCTACAAGGACAAGAACGTAGAGATCGACGGTATCGTTTACAAGGAGGGTGATTACATCTCTCTGAACGGTACAACCGGTCAGGTTTATGCTGGCGAGGTTCCCACAAAGGCTGCTGAGCTTTCAGGCGACTTCAAGGAGCTGATGGACCTCTGCGACAAGTACACCAAGCTGCAGGTTCGTACCAATGCTGATACACCGCATGATGCACAGGTGGCTCGCGCCTTCGGTGCTAAGGGTATCGGTTTGACACGTACCGAGCATATGTTCTTCGAGGATCAGAAGATCGTTGCTATGCGTGAGATGATTCTTGCTGATAGCGTTGCAGGACGTGAGAAGGCATTGGCTAAGCTGTTGCCTTATCAGAAGGCCGACTTCAAGGGTATCCTTGAGGCTATGGATGGTCTGCCCGTGAATATCCGTCTGCTCGATCCTCCTCTCCACGAGTTCGTTCCACACGATCAGGCTGGTCAGGAGATCATGGCTAAGGAGATGGGCGTAAGTCTGGATGAGATCAAGCGTCGTGTTGACTCTCTGGCTGAGAACAACCCAATGTTGGGACACCGTGGTTGTCGTCTGGGTATCACATTCCCGGAGATCACCGCTATGCAGACCAAGGCTATCCTTTCTGCAGCTTGCGAGCTGAAGCAGGAGGGTAAGAACCCGATGCCGGAAATCATGGTTCCGCTGATTGGTACTGTACACGAGTTGAAGCAGCAGAAGGAGATCATCCAGTATGCCGCTAAGGAAGTATTCATGGAGTATGGTGTCGAGGTTGAGTTCGAGATCGGTACCATGATCGAGATTCCGCGTGCTGCTCTGACAGCTGATCTGATTGCTTCAGAGGCTCAGTACTTCTCATTCGGTACAAATGACCTTACTCAGATGACCTTCGGTTATAGCCGTGACGACATCGCTTCATTCTTGCCTGTATATCTTGACAAGAAGATCCTGAAGGTTGACCCGTTCCAGGTACTCGACCAGAAGGGTGTTGGTAAGCTGATCAAGTATGCCGTGAAGCAGGGTCGCGAGGTTCGTCCTGACCTCCGTTGCGGTATCTGCGGTGAGCATGGTGGTGAGCCAAGTTCAGTGAAGTTCTGTGCCAAGATCGGTATGAACTACGCTTCTTGCTCTCCGTTCCGTGTACCTATCGCACGTCTTGCCGCCGCGCAGGCAGCTGTAGAGGAGTAGTCAGATTAACCTGACAAAGAGTTGAGGGTGTGTCGATTGACACACCCTCTTATTTTATGATAAAGAATACCTGCGGTTTTGCCTTCCAATACCTATGGTTTTAGGCGCTAAAACCTATGCTTTTGCATCGTAAAACCATAGGTTTTGGAAAAGGGCTTAAAAATGCCTATTCTTCCTCATTATTTGCCTCTCTTAGAATGATGCTCGTTGCTCCAATAGTGAACAAAGTACCGTCTTCTATTCTTCGACGTTCGTTAGGTTTTAACTCCACATTGTCAACAAATGTGCCGGTATTACTGTTGTTGTCAGAAAGCGTATAGCAGATATTACCATGCTTGTCGCGTTTAACGTTGATGGTGCAATGGTTGAGATCCACGCTGGGATCAACAGTCTCGAAAGGGGTATTGATAGAATTGCCTTTCTGATAGCGCCCAATCACGTTATTGCCTGATTGCAGAGGGATGACCTGCTTGTAATGAAACACATTTTCGATGACGATGATGGAGCCGAAACCTTTCTCGTTGGCATTCTCATCCGGGTTCTCGTCCTTCTGACGGTCGCTGAGCTTGGACACACCAATACGAATACCAAACTGCTTACTGCAATCAGGACACTGGAAGATCAGTCGTTGACCTTCCTGATACTGGGTTTCATCAAAAGTAATGTAATGGTCGCATTTTGGACATCTTACTCGCTTCATGTTTCAAATACGTTTTGGTGTGTGCGTACGGCTTATTTCTTCACCTCATAAACCCAAGCCTCACGGAATTGCTCGTTGTGGCGCAGCTGTCCTAAGTTGGTATAGGCTTCTTTCTCTGTGGCGTATTTACCATAGATTACACGGTTTCCGCTTTTCTGAACGAGAACCTCTGCAAGACTGAATCCTTCGCTGGTGAGCTGTTCCACGAAAGCCCTTGCATTCTTCATGCTTACCTTACTGGCCAGAACAATCGACCAGTAGTGCCGGGGTGCTGCAGGTGCTTGTACCTCATCGCTTACCTGTTTCTTAACAACCGACTGTTCAGGCTTAACGGCCGGAGCCTCTGCTTTTATTTCTGCCTTGGCAGTCTGCTCTGGCTGAAGCTTAACATCAGTTGTGGGGGTTGTCTTCTCCTTCGGCATGATCCGATAGAGCCAGCTCTTCTTGAAGTCATTGAAACTGAACCCTGCTTGTGCATCTCTACTCAGAGGAGTGGTGACGAGGAAGAGAACAAGTACGGCAGCAGCAATGGCTGCAACGTTGCGGAGTGCGCTGACACGTATGGTGATGGTGCGCGGCTGCTTCTCTTCCGCTTCTTCCTCTTTCAAAGCAACAGCAACAGCTGCGTTGTCCTCATCAGCAGTCTTGCTCTTTTCTTCCGTCTCCATATTAATAATGGTGGCAGATTCAGCAGCAGTGTCCTCCGTGGTGTTCACGCAAGACATGTCGAAAGAACTCAGTCCGTAGAGCGAAGGTGTAAGAATACCCGCTTCGCAGGGCATGAACTCATAATGGCCGTCCTCATTCAGCGAGAGCGTACCGATATCATTCAGCTCATAGCAGCCTTCATTCTCCAGCGTTTGCTTCAGTTCGTTCACTTCTCCTTCAATCCTGTTCATGGCATCAGGATAGCTGATGTCGTAAGCCTCAATATACGATTGAGCAAGAAGGGAATCATTCAGGTGGAGTTTCGGATTGAACCCAATGGTACGCAATGGCGGCAGGAACAGTTGGTCGTTCCCGTCGTAGCGAGCCTCCCTATGATGCGCAACGAATCCTCCCAGATTCGGGACGATTACGCAGTCATTGTTCAAAAGAAGAATCTCTATATGTCTTTCGAGTTCAATCATGCTGCAAATTTACTCGTTTTCTTCTGAATTACCAAAGAAATGGGTGTTAAAAACAAAAAAAACAACTATTATCTTCCATAATCAAAATTTTATGATTACTTTTGCACGTATGGAATACAAAGCTACAGAAATCGAGGGTGTCTATATCATCGAGCCGCGGGTATTCAATGATGCCCGTGGGTATTTCTTTGAGGCATTCAAGCAGTCGGAGTTTGAGGAGCATATCGGTAAGGTGAACTTTATTCAGGACAATGAATCGAAGTCGGGCTATGGTGTTCTCAGAGGCTTACATTACCAGAAGGGCGACCTGTCGCAAGCGAAGTTAGTACGAGTAATCAAGGGTCGAGTATTAGATGTAGCCGTGGATATCCGCAAGAGCTCGCCAACCTTCGGTAAGCATGTCATGGTAGAACTTAGTGACGAGAACAAACGACAGTTCTTTATCCCGCGTGGTTTCGCCCATGGTTTCCTGGTACTGAGCGATGAAGCTATCTTTACCTACAAGGTGGATAATGTGTATGCACCTCAAGCTGAGGCAGCGATACGATTTGATGATCCCGACTTAGGTATTGTCTGGCCGATTAACCAACAAGATGTACTCACCAGTGAGAAGGATTTAAAAGCCAATGCATTCCGCGATGCGGAGTATTTTGAATAAACATATTAGCATTTTTATGCGACGGTTCTTATATATCATCATGGTCGTGGTTCTTTTCTCTGCCTGTGGAGGGAAGAAGCAGGATAACATGTTGCCTGTGTTGGAAGAGGACCGCCAGGCCAAGCAGCTATTGCAAGGCATCTGGGTAAACACTGTTGACGAGGAACCTGCTTTCCGGGTGGAAGGGGATAGTATCTATTATCCTGACTCCACCAGTATGCCAGCTCATTTCATGATTATTGCCGATACGCTCATCGTTGAGGGCGGTACGGTGGTGAAGTATCCGATTATCCGTCAAAGCGAACATGTGCTCGACTTCAAGAATCCCAATGGGGAGACAGTGGAATTGGTGAAGAGTGATAATACTGAAGATGATATTACCTATTTCGAGACGAAGCATCCTGTAGTTCTGAACCAGAACAGAACCATTAAGCGAGATACCGTAATAGCCTATAACGGAGAACGTTATCATTGTTATGTGCAGGTTAATCCTACCACCTATAAGGTTATCAAATCAGCCAATACGGATGAGGGTATGGAAGTAGGAAATGTCTATTACGATAACACCATTCATGTGGCCGTGTTCAAGGGAGCCGTGAAGAAATACTCGCATGATTTCAAGAAGCACGAGTTCGTACAGTTTGTTCCCAAGGATCGCATCAATCAGGTAATCCTCAGTGACATGATTCTGATGAAGACCGATGCTGAAGGTTTCCATCATCAGGCACAGCTCTGTGTTCCTGATTCGCCCAGCAGTTATGTAATTGATGTGGTCGTATCAGCTGACGGGAAGATGGTGATGAAGGAGGTTCCTAACGAATAACAGTCTTTTTCCCGTTAACAATATAGATCCCTTTAGGTAAAATAGACGTGTTTGTACCGGCATAACGTCCGTCAAGTGTCCAGATGCTGTTTTCTTCTTTTCTTATGAACAGGTGTTCCACGATGCCTGTAGGATCCTTATCAAAGAAAAACGTGATAATTCCATCTTCCTCTTCCACCGAAAGCACTCTTTCTTTCATGGTTCCCGTATAGGCAGGCAGTTCCTTCACGTTGTAAACCTCCATGACACCAGGGTAGGGATCACCGGCATGGCTCTCGTTGTACATAGCACGTGTGATAGTCTTGTTGTCAATCTGGAATGCGCTGATATACTCATCATCGGCAGGAATGTAGGTCATACGTGAATGACCGATGGTGTTGTTCACTGTATTGTTCTTGAAGTTTGAAAGTCGGAAATCCACATGTGTTACCAGCATACCATGTCCGTTGAGCTTCCCGTTCCAGTCAGTCAGCTGAATGTTCTGCAGGATGAAACTCTCGCTGGTATTGGCTTCGTTAATGATTCTATAGGCTTTGCCACCCGGTTCATTGATGTTCCGCAGTTCGTAGGTACCCGTAGCATCCAGTGTATCGATGACGAACCAATCCATAGCCTCTCGTTCCCATGCCGTATATTCCGTAGGACAATACCCATCATCCATATACTCTCCATCGTCCATCAAGCTCCATTGTTCCATTCCAGGATTGAAGGCGTCCTGTGCAGCTGAGGAAGTAGGGTAGAAGTCGGGCATTCCCAAGCAGTGTGAGAACTCATGACAGAACAGTCCGATGCCATTAATGCGCTGGAATGGTTCTTCCTTCCATTTCTTGGGGTGGAAGTTCAGTTCGGAGTTCACGCAATAGCGGTAGATATATTTCCCATCGATATCGAAGGCACTGACGATACCTGATTTTGGCCAGATGCAGGTTGAGGGGTTTCCTGTGAAGCACTCGGCATAGCCAGCATAGATTACACAGACCAGATCCACGTAACCATCGTCGTTACTGTCATAATCTGAAAACTTCAGTCCTTGTTCCGCAGCTAAATGACACACCTCTGGTAAAAACAGTTCCATGTTGTCTTTGCCCTTTCCGTAGGTAGCTGTAGAATCAGATAGCGTGACTGGTCCGTAGAGATCGAACTGTGGTTCAAACAACCCGAAGCTCATGTCTTTGAAATATCGACTTACACTCCCGTAGTTCCTGCCTACGGTCTGGTTTCCTACCTCGTTGTTAATTTCGTCGGCGTTCAGGTATTGCTCGAACACGCTCTTGGGATCTTCGTCGATGAAGGTGTCATCTGTGAACTGGGCAAGAATCACGGGTATGCGTATCTGACCCATATGTGGCAGATAGGTATGATCTACGTTGAGGGGTTCACGGCGCATTGCTCGTGCTTGCATATGCGCATTCATGTACTGATAGAATGCCTGTTTGTTTTGTGCTTGTGCTAATAGTATCTCTTCCACCTTCCTGTCGCCTTTCTCATGTGCCAACTGTGAGGTGGGTGACAATGAACCGTCGTTGTTCACCTGAGCGATAAAGAAATCCTTCCCCTCGTGGTACAACAACACACTGTCGGTGGTCATATAATAATGAAACGACTCATCGCCGCGAGCTACGACGATGAGTGTTGTTCCATCTGATTGTGTTATTTTGACGGGTACAGGATAAGCCTTTGCAGCCTGTCCATTGAGTGTTGCAAGACAGAACAGAAGTATGCTTAGGAACAGTTTCATCGGATCACTGTCTTTTTCCCGTTGATGATATACACGCCCTTGGCAAGTCCACTCGTGCTGTTACCCAAGTAACGACCGTCGAGTGTGTAAACCTTCTTGTCCTTGGCTGTTGTTTCGGTTTGATTGACGAATGTGGCAATACCACGTTGTGTACTTTGACTGAAATAGACGTCCTCAATGAAAAGGATGTTATCTTTCTGATTATCAGGCTCGCTACCGAGACTTAGTATAACACTATTGATTTCGGACAAATCGACACCTTGAGCAGCAACGCCACCCAATTGAATAGTAAGGGTTCGCCACTCACCAGCTTCAAGTTCATATGACTTGGTAAATGTAGAAACACCATTATCTGTCGTCCTTGAATTCATCCCTAATACTACCTTACTATTACTATTGTTTGTCTCAGGCGTGCCAGAGGTTAGTGTCACATTCAACGTGATAGCCTGTGATGGCTTTACACAAAGACTCAGGATGTTACAGTCTGAAGCATTAACAATAGCTGATTCTATGCCGAGAGCTACTTCCTGGAAGTTCTTTACTTGATATCCTGTAGCTATCGTGTTATCTTCAGCATCTTTCCATTCATGTTCTTTGATAATCTGGTTCTCATCAGATTCTGTTATCATGCTCAATTCATGAACATTCACTTCGCTGATATCCTCTTTCTTTTCCGCGGGTTCAAACATGTAATAGAAAGATACGACATGATTCTCCTCTTGAATATTCAAGAGTGGTTTATCCATAGACTTTTCTGCCCAGATCAAAGGGATGCTATATAAGTTATGCACTCCTTTCGGACCAGGGAAGAGATCTTCTTTGTGAGAATTCATATAGTCGCTACTCCCAGCATAATAACTAAGACATATCCCGTCGGCAGCTACGAGTGTCATTCTTGATTTTTTTTCTCTAGAATCATTAACACGGTAATGCTCGTTATACATCCATTTTCCCCCCAAGGAATAATAAACAGGATCATAATAGACATATGTAACCATTAAGCCAGTTCCAAAAAAATCTGCCAACCATTCGTTCCAGTTAGTCCTTTGTGCATTCTGGGAGTTTTGGATATTCTGGAGACACACATATTCATTGCCTGTCACAACGTCATCAGGGAAGATTTTATAGGCTTTTCCACCATCATCTATATTAATGAGCTCAATTTGTTGACCACTCATGTCATCTTTAAGTACATCCATCTCCATCCAGCCCATATACTCTCGTTCCCAAGCAGTATAGGCGGTTGGTCTATAACCATTATACGAATACTCCCCACTATCCATCAAATCCCAGTATTCCATTGCGGGAATTGCTGCATTTTGTCCATATTTCGTTGTAGGATATATGTCTGGTATACCCATGCAATGGGAGAACTCATGACAGAACAAACCAATACCATTTATAAAATTGGGTTTAGAAGGGGTAAAGTTCAGTTCTGGGTTGACACCGAATCGACAGATCTGTTTCCCATCATATGATCCCACATTTTCTGTTGTTCCACTCTTGGGCCATATAGTTTCAATAGGTGCTCCTGTTATGCTCTCTCCGTATCCTGCATAGATAACATATACCAAATCTACATAATTATCGTTGTTCATATCGTATTCAGAGAAATCAACGGTCGCATCTGCCAAGTTGCATACATCCTTAAGAAATTTATTTATATCGTCTTCCCCTTCCCCTTCCTCATCAACATTACCATAGACTTTCATACTATCTTGGAGATGAACAACAGTCTTTACATCGAATTGCGGAGTGAACTTACCACCACTCATATCTCTGAAGTATTTGGCCACACTGCCAAAGTTGTTCTTTAGCGTTTTGTCTTTGATATGATCGGGTATTCCTTCTGCATTCAGATATTGGTCGAAGATTTGTTTGGTGATTAGATCGTTTTCCTCGTCTGATTCAACATAGCGTTTGAATCTCTGGTCAACGAAGTCAGCCAGGATTACCAATGCTTTTGGTGATTGTCCATCAATATTAAGGTGGGGAAATAGAGTCGTGGATCCAGATGGCATGGTTGTCCTTCTCATGCTTCTACTTCTGGCAACAGAAGCCTTTTCTGTAGCAAAGAACTTGTCCTTATCCTGCTTGCCAATGAGCGCAATCTCTTCTGCTGTACGCTGACCTGCATTGTGAGCCAATACACCGCTTGATGACATATTACCTTTATCATCAATCACGGCAATATAGAAATCCATACCCTGCTGATAAAGCAACACCCCATCTGTCGTGGCTACATAGTTGAAATGCTCATCACCATGTAGCCGAATAGTTAGCGCCTTGCCATCTTTTTGGGTAATGGTAATAGGTTCTGGGTAGGCTTTCGCTCCCCAGATATTGATGGTTGTCAGAACTCCGATCAGTATTGCTATCAGTTTCTTCATTTTCTTTACTCTACGAATTATACTAATTAGTTGAATTATCCTTTTTAAAATAGTACTGTCCTTTATGCTTCGTCCGGTTCCCGAACTCTATGGCATGTACAGGACAGTGGTGGTAGCACGCAAAGCACGTCAGACATTGTCCGTTATGCTTCCATTGCGGCAACTGATCATGTCCACCCTCGATGTTGTCCACAGGACAGACCTTCGCACATGTGCCGCATTGCAGACAGTCGTCAGTCTTTACATGGAAAGGCTTATCTGTGATAAGCCATTTCACGAAGGCAGCACCCAGCACCTTACTGTTGGTGCGCGGCCAATGCCCTTTGTAGGTCATGGTTACACCCCGTTCCCGTCTGAGGATAATCTGTTTGATCTCCTCCAACTGCTTACGTGCCTTTTCTTTCTTGACACGTTCCTTCTTAGGCTTGTCCACATCCATGAAGGGCAGACCCACATAGCTCTCAGGCATGATGAGTGAGAAAACACTCTCTGCCCGCAGATTCAGCGCGGCAAGATCGTGGTTGAGGTATTCCATGCTCAGTCCGATATCATCGCCCGCCGTACACAGTGCCCAGCAATACGGTTGCTCGTTCGCTGGTATTTCCATACAAATCTTGTTGATGAACGAGCGCACCAGTAGCGGCGGTCGCCATCCATGCACGGGAAAACAGAAACCGATACACTCTCCTGCAGCAGGCTGATATCGGCATTCGCCGTTGATCTCCTCTGCCATGTTAAGTAACCGCTCACCCGTAGCTCTGCTGATCTCCTCAGCAGCCCATCGGGTGTTTCCCGTTCCCGAGAAATAAAAAATCATGTGTCTTAAACGACTTTTTGAAATATTTCGGTGCAAAAGTACACATTATTTATATACTACCAAAATATTTCAGCGTTCCGTGTGTGTTTTTTAAGTAAAACTAACTAAAATGTGAGGAGTGAGATTACTACTATGAACATATCTCACTCCTCACTCAACACTCTTCACTCCACATTTAATCAGAATATTCCTGCACTATGGCACAGATATGAAATAATATAGGCCACAATGGTACTGGTAATCACACTGATCAAACCAGGCATCATGAACGAGTGGTTCAGCAGGTATTTACCGATTACAGTGGTGCCCGATCGGTCGAAGTTCACCGTAGCGATATCCGACGGATAGTTCGGGATGAAGAAGTAACCGTAAACTGATGGGAGCACACCCAAGAGTACCCAACCTTCAATTCCTAAGGTGTAGGCCAACGGAAGCATGGCAACGACCACTGCACCCTGTGAGTTAATAAGTACAGAAACCAGGAAGAAGGCAATGGCGATGGTCCATGGGTAAGCTGACACAAGATCGTTGAGCATCACTTGTATCTCTTTCATGTAATTGCCAAAATAGGTGTCAGCCATCCAAGCGATACCGTAGATAGCTACCACAGCCACCATACCTGATTGCCAAACGGCGCCGCCAACGGCTTTCTTGGGTTTGGCTTTGCAGACGATAATCATCAGTGCTGCAGCAGAGATCATGACAATCTGAATGACAAGGTTCATGGCCAACGGTTTCTTCACGGTCTCGGTAACACCTTCCATCACAATACCTGCACTGGCCAGCTGCTTAGCTGTTTCGGTAATACCATCAGCCAAGGTAATAGAGGCAGGACCGTCCTTCACGGCTTGCACGGTGTCGTAGGTAGGCAGAAGGTTACCGCCGAACATCTGTGCAATAGAGAATACAACGATGATGGCGAGGGCTGCGAGGAAGATATACACAGCATTCTTGGAATCCTGACCGATCTTCTTGTCGAGGGTGGTAGCATTACTACCATAGATATACTGATACTGTGCAGGATCCTTCAGACGCTCCTGGAACTTCGGGTCCTTGTCGAGATCCTTACCACGACGATAGGAGGCTGCTGCTGCAGCCATCAGTCCGCAAACACAGGCGGGGATGGTGATCATGATAATCTGCAGGTTGTTCACATGGAAACCGTTTGCTGCAGAGATTGAAGCAAAAGCTACTACAGCAGCGGCAATCGGCGAACAGGTAATACCCACCTGAGAGGCAATACTGGCCACGCCACAGGGACGTTCCGGACGGATGCCTTTCTTCAGGGCAATGTCGCAGATAATCGGCATCAGTGTATAGACCACATGACCTGTTCCCACCAGAACGGTAAGGAAGAACGTGGTGAGCGGAGCCATAAACGTGATGCGGTCGGGATGCTTACGTAGCATCTTCTCTGCAATCTGAATCATCCAGTCCATACCGCCTGATGCCTGAAGCACGCCGGCACAGGTAACGGCTGCGATGATGATGTAAATTACGTCGGTAGGAGGCGTACCAGGTTTCAAGCCGAAACCGAAGACCAGGATGGCCAGACCAATACCGGAGATTGCACCCAAGGCAAGACTACCATAACGGGATCCTACCCAAAGAGCCAGCAATACGATGAGAAGCTGGATTACCATTGTAAAAGTCATAATGTAATATTTTTTAGATTAATAGTTTGTGCGTATTTGTTGGATTTATCTGCAAATTTAATGATTATTTTTGATGTTTCCTGCTTTTACCTTCTTTTTTTTCTTATAAAGATGGATTTATCTTGGTTTCTGATACTTTACAAAGAAACGTGTGCGGACACACTTTTTTGATATACGTCAATTATTGCGCCCTTTTTCATGATTTCCCATGCTCCTGCGATGGTAGGACGGATGATTTGCCTTACCTTTGCAGTGTGATTTGAATCACATCGTCAAATAACAAGAAGTACAACATCCAGATAGGCTTGGCTTTTACAGGTAAAAGATTATTCAGGATAGTTTATACGACTCAAGTGAAAGTTTTGAGAGAATTAGCATAGAATAGGAGTTAGCGGCGCAGTGAATGCAGCCGCTTTTTTGTTTGCCGTAACTTGCGAAAGTTAAATTAAAAGATGATAAATTCTTTGTGGATAGGAATTTTTTATATACCTTTGTGCCCTAAAAAATAAAACTATTATAAATAAGGTAAGATTATGGCAAAGAAATTCGCCGAACATCATGGCTTGAATCTGACAGAGACCAACAAGAGCGTACTCGATACATGGAATGAGAAAGATATCTTCCACCGCTCCATCACAGAGCGTGAGGGATGTCCACAGTTCGTATTCTTCGAAGGTCCTCCATCGGCCAACGGTCACCCGGGCATTCATCATGTACTTGCCCGTACCATCAAGGATACCTTCAACCGTTATAAGACCATGAAGGGTTATCAGGTGCACCGCAAGGCAGGATGGGACACCCACGGTCTGCCCGTAGAGTTGGGCGTGGAGAAGGAACTGGGTATTACCAAGGCTGATATTGATAACCATGAGAGTCCGCGTTATATCTCTACAGAAGACTATAACCGCAAGTGCCGCGAGAACGTGATGATGTTCACGCAGGAATGGCGCGACCTGACGGAAAAGATGGGTTACTTTGTTGACCTTGACCATCCGTATATCACTTACGATAACAAGTATATTGAAACGCTGTGGTGGCTGCTGAAGCAGTTCTACAACAAAGGATTGCTCTATAAAGGCTATACCATCCAGCCGTATTCACCCGCAGCAGGTACAGGTTTGTCGAGTCATGAACTCAACCAGCCGGGCTGCTACCGTGACGTAAAGGATACAACTGCTACTGTGCAGTTCAAGATTGTTGATCCACGACCCGAGATGAAAGGGTGGGGAACACCCGTGTTCCTGGCTTGGACAACCACCCCGTGGACACTGCCTTCCAATACGGCACTCTGCGTTGGACCGAAGATCGACTATGTCTGTGTGCAGACCTTCAATCCCTATAGCGGAGAGAAGATCAGTGCCGTGATGGCTGCTGCCTTGGTAGATTCATACCTGAAGCCCGAAGGCGAGTTCGCCTCGATGGAGGAATACAAGCAGGGTGATAAGGTGGTGCCTTATCGTATTGTCGGAAACTACAAAGGCTCCGACCTTATCGGTATGCACTACGAGCAGTTGATGCCGTGGGTAAAACCCTGTGAGAAGGTGGAAACTACCAGTGCCGACTTTGTGAAGAAGTTTGCGAAGGAGCATGCAGATAAGTGTTTCACCGTAGGTAACGACCAGTTCGTGGAGATGAGCGAGTTAGCTTTCCGCGTGATTCCGGGCGATTATGTTACCATCGACGATGGTACTGGTATTGTACATATCGCGCCGACCTTCGGTGCTGACGACGCCAAGGTGGCCAAGGATGCTGGCATTCCCTCACTGTTCATGATCAATAAAGGTGGAGAAACACGTCCGATGGTTGACCTCCAGGGTAAGTACTATCTGGTGCCGGAACTGGCAGAGTCATTCATCGACAAGTGTGTGAACCTCGACCTCTACAGTCGTCATGCAGGCGACTATGTGAAGAACGCGTATGCTCCTGAGTTCAATATCGATGGTAAATACGATGAGAAGGCAGCTGCCAAGGCAGAGGACCTGAACATCGTGCTATCGTTGGAACTGAAACAAGAGGGTAGTGCCTTCAAAATCGAGAAGCATGTGCATAACTATCCGCACTGCTGGCGTACCGATAAACCGGTGTTGTACTATCCGCTCGACTCTTGGTTCATCCGTTCAACAGCATGCAAGGAAAGAATGGTGGAACTGAATAAGACCATCAACTGGAAACCGGAAAGCACAGGAACGGGTCGTTTCGGTAACTGGCTGGAGAACTTGAACGACTGGAACTTATCGCGTTCTCGTTTCTGGGGAACACCGTTACCGATCTGGCGCAACAAAGATACCCGTGAGGAAATCTGCATCGGTTCGTTGGAAGAACTGTATAATGAGATCGAGAAAGCTGTCAAGGCTGGTGTGATGAAAACCAATCCGTTGAAGGAGAAAGGTTTTGTGCCCGGCGATTACTCACAGGAGAACTACGACAAGATCGATGTGCACCGTCCATATGTGGATGATATCGTACTCGTTGGTAAGAGCGGACAGCCGCTGCACCGCGAGACCGATCTCATCGATGTTTGGTTCGATTCCGGTTCCATGCCGTATGCACAGGTACACTATCCGTTCGAGAACAAGGATGCTATCGACAAAGGCTTGGCTTATCCCGCAGATTTCATCAACGAGGGTGTTGACCAGACACGTGGTTGGTTCTTCACACTTCATGCCATCGCAACGATGATCTTCGACAGCGTGGCTTTCAAGAACGTAATTTCAACAGGACTGGTGCTTGATGCCAAAGGTATCAAGATGTCGAAGCACCTGGGTAATGTGGTGAACCCGTTTGCCGAGATTGAACGCAACGGCGCCGATGCAGTGCGTTTCTATATGCTCACCAATACACAGCCGTGGGATAACCTGAAGTACGATCCTGCCGGAGCCGATGAGATTCGTCGCAAGTTCTTCGGTACCTTATATAATACATATAGCTTCTTCGCCCTCTATGCCAATGTCGACGGGTTCAACCCCAAGGCAGCACAGGTGAATATGGAGGACAGACCCGAGATCGACCGTTGGATTCTCTCAAAGGTGAACTCGCTGATTAAGGGAGTAGATGAGGCTTTGTCCGACTTCGAACCGACCAAGGCTGGACGTTTGATTGATACGTTCGTGAACGACGACCTCAGTAACTGGTATGTTCGTCTGAACCGTAAACGTTTCTGGGGCAAAGAGATGAGTACGGATAAACTGAGTGCTTATCAGACACTCTATTTCTGTCTGAAGACCGTTTCCAAGCTGCTCGCCCCGTTTGCTCCGTTCTATGCAGATCAGTTGTACAAGGACTTGGGCGGCGTGCACGATAGCGTACATCTTGTCTCATTCCCATCATGCAAAGAATCAATGATCGATCTCGACCTTGAAGCTCGCATGGATATGGCTCAGAAGATTACATCCATGGTATTGGCTCTCCGTAGGAAGGTGAACATTAAGGTGCGCCAGCCGCTGCAGAGCATCATGGTTCCCGCAGTGGACGAGGCACAGAAAGCCCATATAGAAGCTGTAAAGGCCTTGATTATGAACGAGGTGAACGTCAAGGAACTGAAGTTCGTGGAGGGTAGCGGTATTCTCGTGAAGAAGGTGAAGTGCAACTTCCGTACCATGGGAAAGAAGTTCGGTAAACTCATGAAGGGTATTGCCGCACAGATGTCTTCGCTTTCACAGGAGGAGATCAATGCCTTGGAGAAGAACGGTTCTATCACACTGAATGTGGAAGGACAGGAGGCTGTGGTTGAGGTAGCCGATGTGGAGATTATCAGTGAGGATATTCCCGGATGGCTCGTAGCCAACGAAGGAAACCTTACTGTGGCTCTGGAAATCGAGCTGACCGATGAACTGCGTAAGGAAGGTATGGCTCGCGAACTGATTAACCGAATCCAGAATATGCGCAAGGACGGTGGTCTGGAGATTACCGACCGTATCCATATTGTCGTCTCTCCCAATGAACAGACCGATGAGGCCATCAAAGCCTATGATGATTATATCAAGACACAGGTACTGGCCGACACGATCAGCATCCAACCGAATGACGGTGCTGTAGTGGAGTTTGATGATTTCGACTTGAATATAACAGTAACAAAATCTCTTTAGATCCTAAAAACGAATAACAAGAATATGGCAGAAAAGACACGCTACAGTGACGAGGAACTCGAGGAGTTCAAAGTCATTATCAATGAGAAATTAGCCACAGCGCGTCATGACTACAATCAGATGATGCGCCAGTTGATGAATGCCGACGGCAATGACGTGGACGACACATCACCAACTTACAAAGTACTGGAAGAGGGAAGTGCCACACAAACCAAGGAGGAACTGATCATGCAGGCTTCCCGTCTGCAAAAGTTCATCCAGGGACTGGAGGCTGCGTTGGTAAGGGTGCAGAACAAGACCTACGGTATCGACCGTATGACGGGCGAGCTGATTCCTAAGGAGCGTCTGCGCGCTGTTCCACATGCTACACTCAGCGTACAGAGTAAGATGGGGAAGAAGCACTAATGAATAATCGCGGAAACAAAGGCCTGATGGCCGTTTGTATTGTCATTGCCATATTGGTGATTGATCAGGTTATCAAGATTCTGGTCAAGACCAATATGTGTCTGCACGACAGCATCGAGATCACACCGTGGTTCTTCATTAGCTTCGTCGAGAACAGCGGCATGGCCTACGGAATGACCTTCATCAACAAAATCGTGCTGAGTCTGTTCCGTATCGTGGCCGTGTCGGTTATCGGCTACTATATCTGGTTACAGGTAAAGGAGAATGCACGACGAGGCTATATTATCTGTCTGGCTATGATTATGGCCGGTGCTGCAGGAAATATCTTCGACTGTATGTTCTACGGACTGTTCTTTACGAAGTCTACCCTCTACGAACCGTCGTATCTGGTGGCTCTTGGCGAGGGCTATGCTCCGTTCCTGCAGGGTAAGGTGGTGGATATGTTCTATTTCCCACTGATTGAAACCACGTTACCCGACTGGCTTCCAATATGGGGCGGTCAGCCGTACGTGTTCTTCAGTCCGGTATTCAACTTCGCAGATGCTTGCATCTCCGTGGGTGTTGTTCTGCTGTTGCTGCTCTACCGCAAAGAACTGAGTACGCTTACACTGAAGGCGAAACCGGTGAAAACGGATGAAGAAATAGCGGATGAAAAGGAAACCGATGAGTAGGAAACTGAATAGGATACTCCTGGTGGGCGGATTGGCGGTTCTCTGTTCTTGTAAACCGTCTATTCCTCGTGATGTCATCGATCCTGATGACATGGAAGATATCCTATACGACTACCATCTGGCGGATGCTGCAGCCAGTTTGAATAGCGACAGTACACGAAGCTACAATGCTCGTCTTTACCAGTTGGCTGTACTGAAAAAGCATGGAGTGACTGAGGCAGAGTTCGATTCTTCCATGGTTTATTATACCCGTCATACGGAAAAGCTCTATGCTATTTATGAAAAGTTGGCAAAACGTATGGGAGCTGTACCTGAGTCAAAGACTGCCGATGATGGTCTTAACAGATACAGCATGGAAACAGGCGAGGCTGCCAATGTATGGAATGGCGAACGCTGCTATGCTTTTATCCCGACTGCACCATTCAATAAGCATACGTTCATTATTCCTGTTGACTCTTCTTATCATAAGGGCGACAGAATCATCTTAGAATTCGATGCGCAGTTCCTGTATCAGGATGGTGTGCGCGATGGAATAGCCATCATCAACACAAAACTGTCGAACGACAGTGTGATTACCCGCACCATGCACATGTCTTCCAGCATGCATTATTCACTTGAAGTGTTTGATGATAAAATGCTGGGAATTAAAGATATACGCGGACTCTTCTATCTTAACCGTGATCGCAATGCTACGGTAACTACAACGAAGGTGATGGTTCTTAACCATATCCGTCTGATGCGATTACACGAAGAGGAGAAGATTCGAGAGCAAAAGAAGAAAGAAGAAGAAAAACAGGATTCCGTCGGTCAGACAGGTAATCACATGAATCCCCAAGATAACATGAATACTCCGCAGCAGGAAGAGATTAGTATCCACCGGCAAAAGGATGATTTACTCATCAAAGAAGATATACGGAAAGTTGAATCAGAATAATAAAAAAACGTCAAATATAAATAAGGGTTAAGAATGTGAATTCTTAACCCTTATTGTTTATAGATGTATTTATAATACCTATCGGCATCATTGTGAAAACCTTGGCTTCGCCGAGCTTACACAATGCCCTGATGGGCTATCATTGTGTTAACCTTGGCTTCGCCGAGCTTACACAATGCCCTGTGCCATCATGGCCTTGGCAACCTTCATGAAGCCTGCTACGTTAGCACCCTTCACATAGTTGATGTAACCATCCTTCTCTGTACCGTACTTCACGCAGTTCTCATGAATGTCGTTCATGATACGCTTCAGGTAGTTGTCAACTTCCTCAGCTGTCCAGCTCAGACGCTCAGAGTTCTGTGACATCTCCAGACCAGATACAGATACACCACCGGCGTTAGAAGCCTTACCCGGAGAGTAAAGGATCTTAGCATCCTGGAAGATCTTGATAGCCTCAGGCAGTGAAGGCATGTTTGCACCCTCAGCCACAGCAATCACACCATTCTTCACGAGGGCAGCAGCCTCGTCACCGTTGATCTCGTTCTGTGTAGCGCAAGGCAGAGCAATATCAGCCTTCTCATACCAAGGACGCTTGCCCTCGTAGTACTTAGCTGTAGGATACTCCTCAACATACTCCTTGATACGTCCGCGCTCTACGTTCTTCAGCTCCATGATATAGTCGAGCTTTGCACGATCGATTCCGTCCGGATCAAAGATGTAACCATCAGAGTCAGACATGGTCATGGGGATAGCACCCAGCTGCAGACACTTCTCAGCAGCATACTGAGCCACGTTACCAGCACCAGAGATCAGCACCTTCTTACCCTTGATGTCAATGTTGCGGGTTGCAAGCATAGAAGTCAGGAAGTAAACAGTACCGTAACCGGTTGCCTCAGGACGGATCAGTGAACCACCGAAGGGGATTCCCTTACCGGTGAGCACGCCCTGGAACTGATGAGTGAGCTTCTTGTACTGTCCGAACAGATAGCCAACCTCGCGGCCACCTACACCGATATCACCAGCGGGAACGTCCTCGTCCGGACCAATCACACGGTACAGCTCGTTCATGAATGCCTGGCAGAAGCGCATCACCTCTGCATCGCTCTTACCACGGGGGGAGAAGTCGGAACCACCCTTTGCACCACCCATAGGCAGTGTTGTCAGTGAGTTCTTGAAGGTCTGCTCGAAAGCAAGGAACTTCAGAATACCGAGGTTCACACTCTTGTGATAGCGAAGACCACCTTTGTACGGACCAATGGCATTGTTGTGCTGAATACGGTAACCCATGTTTGTCTGCACGTTACCTTTGTCATCCACCCAAGTAATGCGGAACTCACAGATACGATCGGGGATGCACAGACGCTCGATCAGGTTAGCCTTCTCGAACTCAGGGTGCTTGTTATACTCTTCCTCGATTGTAGGAAGTACCTGAGAAACTGCCTGGATGTACTCCGGCTCATTGGGGAATCTCTGTTTGAGATCTTCTACAACTTTTGCTGCATTCATAATCAATTCTTTTTATTGGTTGTTATTGTTTGTAATTTTACCTTTTTACCTCTATTTTCAAAATTTGCTTGCAAAATTACATCATTTTTGCGAATTACCAAACATTTTGCAATAATTTTTTTGAAAAAGATAGAAAAAAGTCATTTTTGCGTCGATTTATACCCCTTATTTGTAGCTTTTCTCGTATTTTTATCCATATTTGACCACTTTTAACCTGTTGTTTGCGCACCCAATATACATTATTCATACAATTCTTCACATTCTTCATCATGCTGGGATGTGCTGTGTGAAGTACTATCTGAAAGGTCAAAACTTATTGAATAATGGGGAGATTCCATTAGAAATAAGGTACAAAACAGCCGTTTTTCTATCGATTGTCTATACGCAAACGATCGTGTGCCTATACGCAAACGATTGAACGGCTATAGGCAAACGATCGTGTGCCTATACCCGATTTGAAACGTATCTCAAAAATCAAATAGTTTATGTCTTTCGCTTAGACCGATTACCATTTATTTGATTCCGCGATGATTCAGGGCTGCAGCATACTTGGATGCATTAATCATATGCTCTTGATAGGTGCGGGCGAAGTTATGGGTACCGCTGAAATCTTCCTTGGCACACATATATAAATAGTTGTGGTGGACATGATTGAGTACTGCATCAATGCCTGCAACGGTGGGGATGCGGATAGGACCAGGGGGCAGACCAATATTCTTATAGGTGTTATACGGACTGTTCACCGACAGCATGTTGTTATAAATGCGCTTCAGGGAGAAATCCTTCAGGGCGAACTTAATGGTAGGATCGGCCTGAAGAGGCATATTTACATTCAGTCGGTTGACGTACATTCCCGCCACCATGGGTTTCTCTTCATCGTTGGATGTTTCCTCATCGACGATGCTGGCAAGGGTAATGACCTGTACAGGGGTGAAATGCATCTCTTCTGCCTTGTCGAGACGCTCGTCGTTCCAGAACTTCTCACTTTCCTTTTTCATGCGCTCCAGGAACTTGTCCCGAGAGATGTTCCAGTACATGTCGTAGGTGTTAGGAATGAACATGCTGATAACGGTTAGCGTGTCGTAGCCCAGTTTCCGACATTCCTCCTGATTGGTCAGGGTGCGATACAACTCCGTACTGTCAAGCATCAGCTTATTGCCTAAGTAGCCAGTGAGACGGTCGAGTGTACGTACTGACGGAATGGTGAGGTTCATGGGAGTCTGTAATCCGTTCTTGATGCGGCGGAACACCGTGAAGGCCCCGTCGCCGGGAGCTATCTCATAGCGGCCCGTGCGGATATGCTCATCATATGAGCTGTGACGAATCAGGGTGGAGAAGCCCGTCATACCTGCATCGTTGGCCATGGGCTTCACCTTGGCGAACACGCTGTCGATGGTGTCGTCTTCATCGATATAGAGATAACACGTCTCTTCCTTAGCCGACAGACTGGAGAAGAAGAAATAATAGACGATACTAAGAATCACCAACAGACAGACTCCTGCACCGATGGCGTATTTACGTGATGCGAAGTATTTCATTTCCTTTTGTTTCGTTTTATGGTGGCAAAGATACGATTTAATGAGCAAATAAACAAATATATTTGAGTTATGTTTTGTGTTATGCTCGTTTTTCCGTATCTTCGCAGCATGAAACTGAAGTTCAGCATACAATATAAGACGGAATGGGGACAGTGTATGCATGTGCTCATCCGTTACCGTACCAATGATCTGCGTGAGCATGTCAACGACTGGGCTATGCAAACGCAGGATGGTGAATGGTGGTTTCTGGAGACGGCCTTGATGGAGTCACGACAGCGTACATTGATCTCTTTCACCTATGAGTATCAGCTAAAGGACCAGGAAGGAAAGGTACTGCGGTGCGAATGGAACCGGGTGCCCAGGACCTATCAGGCCGATGATACGAAGAGCTTTGTGTTTCCCGACCAGTGGCGTGACGTTCCGCTACATGCTTATCTGTTCAGTAAGGCAAGGAACGTGGGACGGACTGAACCGGTGGAAAGGAGCGGTCGGCACTCTTCGTTGCCGCTGTTTCGCAAGACTGTGATTTTCCGCGTGCTGGCTCCGCAGCTTACCAAGGGCGAGCGGGTGGCCCTAGTGGGCAGTCATCCTGCTATCGGCAACTGGAATCCCACACGCTATCTACGCATGGTGTATCAGGGTGACTTTGAATGGCGACTCAGTGTGAACATGGATGGTATGCAGTTGCCGCTGGAATACAAGTATGTGGTGATTGACGAGAAGACTAACCAACTGCTGAACTGGGAGGAAGGAGCGAACAGAATGACGCCGCATGGTGAGGTAAACGACGGTGAGGTGATCGTACTCGACGGCGGTTCATTGCATCTCAAGGAGGAGCCCTGGAAGGTGACGGGGGTGGCAGTACCTGTCTTTGCCCTGCGTTCAAAGCACTCTTATGGCGTGGGCGACTTCGGTGACCTGCAGCGGATGGTCGACTGGGTGGCAATGACGGGCATGCAGATGATGGAGTTGATGCCGGTGAACGATACAACAGGTACTTCATCATGGAACGAGAGTCATCCGTATCATATCATCTCCAACTCGGCCTTGCATCCACATTATCTCGACCTGGAACAGCTGGGGGAACTGACGGATAAGGAGAAGATGAAAAGCTATCTGCGACAACGAAGGGAACTGAACTCGCTGATCAGCATTGATTACCCCACAATCGAGCGGGTGAAGAATGCATATATAGATGATATCTTTGCGGAGATAGGCGAGGAGACGCTCTCGTCTGACAGCTACCTGGTATTTCACGAAGCAAACAAGTCGTGGCTGCTTCCGTATGCGGCATTCTGTCAGGAATCCTCACCTTATTATAATGATATACGGAAGGTATGCTTTGTGCAGTACCATCTCTACCGTCAGCTGAAAAAGGCTGTCGACTATGCCCATAGCAAGGGAGTGGCACTGAAAGGCGACCTGCCCTTTGGCGTATCTCGCGACAGTGTGGAGATGAGAATGAACCCGCAACTGGCACAGCCTACTTACCGCTGGGATGAGGAACATGGAATCTACGAATGGTGGCGACAGTACCTGCATTGGATGGAGCAGTTCTTTGATGCGGTACAGATCAACCATATCATCGACTTCTTCCGTTCATGGGTCATCGTTGAGGATAAGGTGGTTACTAGTAAGCTCTCTGATATCCTAAGTAACACGAACATGCTGTTGTGCGTGGAGGATGAGGGAATGCAGCCTGCAGCTGTGTATAAGGTGCTTGACGATCTGCGCATTCCCCGTCAGGAGGATAGTCCGATTACAATCAATATCAAGCGCTTGAACGATTGGCTCGCCATGGACCGTTCGTTACCAGAACAGGTGACGATAGAGGAACTGATGAAGGCAAAGCGTCTGAACACAAAGATAAAAACCTTGATAAACCGAAGCAAACGATGAGTTACGACGTATATGTATTCGACCTGGACGGTACGTTGTTGGATACCTTAAGGGATCTGACAGCAAGCGTGAACCATGCTCTTCGCTGGGCAGGAATGCCGGAAAGAACAATTGAGGAGGTGCGATGGTTCGTGGGAAACGGCGTGAAGAAGCTCATGGAACGGGCAGTTCCTGATGGTACCGATAATCCGCGGTTTACTGAGGTGTATCAGGAGTTTCGCGACCATTATCTTCATCATGGTCTGGATACGACGGAACCTTATCCAGGTATCATGGAGATGCTTCGTGCCTTGAAGGATGAAGGAAAACAAATAGCGGTAGTCAGCAACAAGTTCTATAAGGCCACCGAGGAACTGTGTAGTCATTTCTTCGCCGGTCTGGTTGACGTGGCTATCGGAGAGCGGGAGGATATCCGTAAGAAACCAGCACCCGATACGGTAGAGGAGGCGTTACGAAGACTAAAGGCTGATTGCAGTCATGCTGTTTATGTGGGTGACAGTGATGTAGATATACAGACCGCCAAGAATAGCGGTCTGCCATGTATCAGTGTGCTGTGGGGATTCCGTGATAAGGATTTTCTGCTGGCGCATGGTGCTACGACATTTGTCGCATCACCACACGAACTGCTTGCTATCTGATTATACCAGCGATTGCAATCGGGCTATGTACTTACCAAGAATGTCAAACTCCAGGTTCACCTTTGTACCAACACGGATATCGCAGAAGTTGGTGTGTTCAAAGGTGTAGGGGATGATGGCCACCTGAAAGGTGTCTTCGGTGGGGTTGCAGACGGTAAGCGAAACACCATTGACCGTGACACTACCTTTGTCAACCGTGAAATATCCGCGTTTGGCCATCTCCTTATCGTAGGCATACTTGAACGTGAAGTAGGTACTACCCTCGGCGTCTTCAACATTTATGCAATCGGCCGTCATATCCACATGACCTTGAACGATATGCCCGTCAAGTCGGCCGTTCATGAGCATCGACCGTTCCACATTGACTTTATCACCGATTTGAAGGAGTCCAAGGTTTGAACGCTCCAGCGTTTCCTTCATGGCAGTCACTGTATAGGTGTTGTCTTCGATCTTCACGACGGTTAGACAGACACCGTTATGCGCCACACTCTGATCGATGCCCAGTTCATCAACAAACGAACAGGTCAGTGTAAAGTCAATATTCTCTTGGTCGTGCCTGATGGCCACAACCGTTGCAAATTCTTCTATGATACCGGAAAACATAACTGTTAATGATAAGGTGAGAAAAAAAGGAAGCCGTATCGATGATGTGATGAAACTCCGAGTAGAAATGATTTGAGTGCTCTCCGCCTTTGTAATCCACCGGCTTTACAGCTTAGACGCTTTCGCGCTTTATATGGCCCGCCATTAGCAAGAGAAACCTTCTCGGTTTTCGATGTTATTTGATGAGTATCCCGATCGAACCGATACGGCCCTTTTTCTATTGCAAAGATAGGAAAAATAACCATAAGTTCCAAACTTTTTTGATGAAATTCGCATGTTTTTCTTGATATTTGCCAAATCATTTGCAAGGTTTTAATCTTTTTATTACTTTTGTCCTCTCAAAAGTATGAACCATCAAAACCGATAGATATGGAGTTACCTGATTTCATGCAGTATTCGAACAGATTCTCGAAGACGGCGTTTGTAGAGAAGATATCGAGAATAGCTAAAAGGGCAGGCGCAAAACTTGTATATGCTGCGCTGATTCTGTACTATACCCTTCAGAGCGATTCGGTATCGGTAAAGGATAAAGCCATTATCATCGGTGCACTGGGCTACCTGATCAGTCCGCTGGACGTGGTGCCCGATGCTATCCCTATTGTGGGTCTTGGTGACGACCTCGGCGTTCTGGTCTATGTATTACAGAAGGTGTGGGGTAATGTCAGCGATGATGTCAAGACCAAAGCCCGCGAACGTCTGAGCAAATGGTTCGACGAGGACGAGATCGAAGAGATCGACGACCTGTTTGTATCAGGTGATAAGTAGCAAGTCATACTTGTCACTTGTTACCTATTACTTAAAATATACTTCCCACTTGATAGACTACTGCAGATACCACCCAGGCCAAGGCGGTGGTGTAGCATGCAGCGAACAGAGCCCACTTCCAGGAGCCTGTCTCTCCCTTGATGGCCGCAATGGTGGCGATACAGGGGAAATAGATCAGGACGAACAACAGGTAGGCAAAGGCTATCAACGGGGTGATACCGTCGGCTTCCATCTTCTGACGGAGGTTCGCATAACGTTCACTCTTGTTATCGGCATCCTCATCAGCTACTTCTTCATCGTCGGCATAGAGCACACCCATCGTTGAGGCAACAATCTCCTTGGCGCCAACACCGGCAATCAGACTCACGTCAAGTTTCCAGTCGAAACCTTGGGGACGGAAGATAGGCTCAATGGTTTTTCCAATCCTTCCGATATAACTCTGCTCCTGTTGCTGCTGTTGTGGCAACTCCTCGTGATGGGGGAAGTACCCCAATGCCCATACGATGATACTGGCCACGAGAATAATGCCTCCCATCTTCTTCAGATATTGCTTTCCTTTCTCCCATGTATGACGGGTAATGGCTTTCACGGTGGGGAAACGGTAGGGTGGGAGCTCCATCACAAACGGGGTGTCTTCACCTTTCACCACCCAACGACTGAACACACGACTCATGACGACGGCCAGCAGGATACCGATGGCATAGAGTGCAATCATGATGGCGCTCTGGTATTTCACGGCAAAGAAGGTGCCGACAATCATGATATAGATGGGTAATCGGGCGGAACAGCTCATCAACGGAAGAACGAGCATGGTAATGAGTCGACTGCGTCTGCTCTCAATGGTTCTTGTGGCCATTACCGCAGGGACATTACAACCGAACCCCATGATCAGAGGGATGAACGACTTACCGTGAATGCCCATCTTATGCATGATCTTATCCATGATGAAGGCAGCACGAGCCATATAACCGGAGTCTTCCATGAAGGAGATGAAGGTATAGAGGATCAGAATCTGCGGCAGGAAAATGATGACGGCACCAACACCTGCTATGGCACCATCCACGATCATGGCTTTCACCGGACCGTCGGGCAAGACGTTGTTCAGCCAGTCTGACAACAAACCTACACCAGCATCAATCCAGTCCATAGGATACTGACCGATGGTGAAGGTCACCTCGAACATCAGATAGAGGAAAAGGAAGAACAACGGGAATCCCAGCCATTTGTGGGTGATGATTGCATCAAGGGCATGGGTCATCTCATAGGTGTCCTTCTTATGTCCTTCCTGATAGCCCACCTCTTCCAAGGCACCATGGATGAAGCCGTACTTCGCATTCATGATAGCCGTCTCACTGTCTTCCTTCGTCTCTTCCTTGATGATGGCTGCAGCCTTATCGCGAGTCTTCAGGATCTGCTCCTTCTGGGGCATGTCGGCAATGATACGCTCAATGTCCTTGTCCATCTCTAACAGCTTAATGGCAAGATAACGGGTGGAGAAGCGCAGACGGATATCGTGGTCGCTCTTCAAGTATTTCTGAATGGCTTCTATACCTTGTTCTATATAGGTACCATGATTGATATGCAAATGACGAATCCTGTGCTGACGGAACTTACCTTCATACACCTGGATAATGGTCTGGAACAATTGATCAACACCTCGACCGCTCTTGAACACGGTAGGCACCATGGGGAATCCCAGCAGCTCTCCCAACTGGTTGGGATCCAGCTGATCGCCTCGGTCTTCCATCTCATCAAACATATTCAATGCCCCAACAATGCGCAGGTTCATGTCGATGAGCTGCGTAGTGAGGTACAGGTTGCGCTCCAGGTTACTGGAGTCGATGACGTTGATGATGATATCGGGGGTCTTCTCTACAATTTGTTTGCGGACATATAACTCCTCCGGACTGTAGGCACTCAGGGAGTAGGTGCCGGGGAGGTCGACGATGTTGAAACGATAGCCCTTAAACTCAGCTACACCTTCCTTCGCATCTACCGTCACACCACTGTAGTTTCCCACTCGTTCATGAGCACCAGAGGCAAAGTTGAACAGGGAGGTCTTTCCACAGTTGGGATTACCTACCAAGGCAATGTTGATGGTACGACGACGTTTCAAAGCAGCCGAATGTAACTGCTTCTCCATCTGCTTGTCCTCGTATTCCACCTGCAGACTCTCTTCCTGTCCTTCCTGTTCCTTCAGGAATTCCTTCTCAGAGACGACCTCTATCTGACGGGCCTCACTATGACGTAATGATAGCTCGTAACCCATGATCTTGTATTTCACGGGGTCTTGCAACGGTGCGTTCTGTAAGACTTCCACCATCTTTCCTTTGATGAATCCCATCTCGATGATACGCTTACGGAAACCACCATGTCCGGATACTTTTACAATGACACCTTTTTCACCAGTGTTCAGTTCAGATAACTTCATCGCCTGTTCTATTTTTCTGCAAAGGTACACATTTTTTTGATGCAACTGGGTTGCAGAACAATAAAAGGAAGAGAAAATACCTAGAAATGATGATGTATGACTGTATTTCTTTCCTGAATCGTTATTTTTAGGTATGAAAAAAGGCAACCTGAATGGTTGCCTTCGTACGCCTGCAGGGGGTCGAACCCTGGACACCCTGATTAAGAGTCAGGTGCTCTACCAACTGAGCTACAAGCGCATCATTGTCGGTGCAATTGGGATGCTTCCCGAATTGCGTGTGCAAAGGTACTGCCTTTTTCTGAAACCACCAAATATTTTCTGAACTTTTTTCAAAAAAGTCTATTTATCTCTATCTTTCAGCTTTTATCTGGTAGCCCTGAAGCTTTCCATGTTCTCATATCGCCTTACCATAAACCGCTGGTAGATATTGCGCAGCCAGATGTTGTGCGTGGCAATGAAGAGCAGACCGATGATCAACATAGTGGCATAGGTGGCTGTCTCGCTCATGAAAGCTTGCAGGATGCAGATGATAGCAACGGGTGCAAACATTGCGGCCATCTCAACACCAAAGGCAAACCAGTTGTTTTCTACATTCCCCTTACTAACCAGCTTGCTGTTCAAAGGAACGGTCTGCTTGTTCCATACCGCCATTTGCATGAGCATAAAGAATACCGGTCCGGCTGCGAATGCCATCATGGCGATGAGCATCAGCAGGGTATATTTACCCATGAACAAGGTGGGTATCATGATGAGAAGCGGCAACAGCAGCAGAGCACAGTAGAAATAATACTTGGCATGTAGCAGTTGCAAGATGTTCTCCTTGTGAATCATCAGTCCGTCGATGTAGTTACCTTCTGCTCCCATGATCCTTACCAACAGCATACCGCCATTGATGATGAATACATATACCATGAAGAACTTGGAAGTGAAATTACCGTCATAGATCTCTGTGTAAGAAATGATCAGACTGAGCATGACGGTGAAGATCGTGCTATAGAGGAACGAGTTGCGCATGTTCTTGTTGCGCATAATACTCTTGATCTCCAGCTTCAGGTATTCGCCCATCTCACCGAAACGCTCAAACAAACGGAATTCCGTGACGGTCTTCAACTGTGTGTTCTTGGATTCGGTTGACTCGGTGTAGGTGACATGGTACTGCACCTCGCGGTTGATGAAGAAGAACAGTGCTAGGACAGCGAAGATGCCCAGATAGTACACGATATTCCATGAGGCTACTCCTTCACCAATGAGCGCAAAACTGTCGAACATCGCATCGAAGTCCTTGATGATCCATGGCAGGAACATAGCTCCATAGATGATGATTGGAGCTATCCACCACCAGATCTTCTTTGTGATGAGGGTGCGCCAGAGCATGTAGTTCTGACTGTTGATGATGATCATCAGCTGGAAGCCGACAATGAAACCCAAAGCTGCCCAGAAACCGCTACTGAAGAGGATTGACATGAAGGCGTAGGGAACAGTGATGCACAACCATATCAGGTTGTTGGGCGTAATCATACTCGAAAGTATGAAACTCTCCACGCAAACATATTTAGGGATGGGAAGTAGGATATAGGGCTTAATCAGCTGTGCGGGTGTCTGCTGCCCCAGAAACCTAAACAGGAAATCTGCCGTGAGAAAGAAGGGTAGTAATCCGAAGATAAACTCACAGGCGGTGAATGTACGTGAGCTGTTAGCGATCATGGCAAACATGACTGAGATAAAGATCAGATACATCACCATGAAGCCTCCCATCAGATAGATGATGGTCTTGGCGGTCTTGTTCTGCTCATACACAGGACTGCGTTTTTCACTCAGTTTCACATGGTGACGCAGCTCCTTGAATAGTTGATAACGATTCATAGAATATTAAACGAATTAACGGAGATCGATAACCTCCGCGTTGGGATAATCTTTTGAGTGGAAAGCGAAGAACGAATCACTGAGTTTCTTCGTCTGGAAATTGGAGATGTTGATGGTGGTCCAGCCTTTCTCTGTACGCATCTTCACCTGTGTGGGCTTATAGCTCTTGTCGATAGTCAGGTACATTTCCTTGATGGTACGCTTCTGGTTCTGTGCGGTAAGATGCACCTCGTACTTCCCGCTAACGGTCTTACTGCTCATCGTAAAGCCGTTCTTATATATATTAATAAAGGTATAGGGGTTCATGGCCTGCTGCTGTGCTTCGGTAGGAGTACTTACACTTACCTCTTCGGCCTGCTTGTTCAGTGTCCACTGTGTCTTCCCGTCGTACCACACTGTGGCTTTTTCGGTATGAGCACAGAATTTGTTACCTTTAACATAGATGGTACCTGCTGCATTGCCATACTTTCCGCTCATGGAGAACTTGGCCTGTGCGCCGTTCTTGTTACCTACCACAGCCGCAGTCTTGTCGAGGATCTGTCGTGCCTGTGTGCCTGTTTGTGCCTGAGCACTGATGGCGATAACAAACATCATCAATATATAAACAATCTTTTTCATTTTCTACTATTATTAAATGGTTTGCCCTGATTTGACGGATAACACCGTTACAGGGTTTATTCCTTTTTTATCTTCTTAACGCAGCGAAGAGGTTATCAAGCTGGTTTACATCAGTAATTAACACTTCACGAGGCTTACTGCCCATGGCTTCACCCACGATACCTGCTTCCTGCAGCTGGTCCATCAAACGACCGGCGCGGTTGTAACCTATAGAGAAACGGCGCTGTATCATACTGGTGGAACCCTGCTGGGTGAGTACGATATGGCGTGCTGCTTCCTCGAACAACGGGTCAAGACTATGCACATCAACCTTGCCGTCAGGACCTACGCCACCTGCCTCATCGGTTGAGGGCTCCGGCAACTCCAAGGGCTCCAGCGGACCAGGCTGCTCTTCTACGTATCGGTTGATTCTCTCTACCTCTGGTGTATCGACAAAGGCACACTGTACACGAATGGGTTCACCACCGTTCTTGTATAGCATGTCACCTCGTCCGATCAACTGGTTAGAACCGGTCTGGTCGAGAATGGTCATGGAGTCGATGCGCTGTGCGGTACGGAAGGCAATACGACCGGGGAAGTTGGTCTTGATGGTACCCGTGATGATCTTGGTGGTAGGACGCTGGGTGGCAATCACCATGTGAATACCTACCGCACGGGCCAGCTGGGCAATACGGGCAATAGGCAGCTCGATTTCCTTACCAGCAGTCATAATCAGGTCACCATACTCATCGATAATGACCACGATATAGGGCATGAAGGCATGACCGTCGGTCGGCTTCAGCTTATGCTCCACATATTTCTTATTATACTCCTTGATGTTTCGTGCACCGGCAATCTTCAGCAGGTCGTAGCGGTGATCCATCAGCTTACATAGGGAGTTCAAGGTTTTGATAACCTTTGTAACATCAGTGATGATAGCTTCCTCGTCCTCATTGTCGGTAGGAATCTGCGCCATGAAATGGTTCACGATGGGGGTATAGATACTAAACTCCACCTTCTTCGGATCAATAAGCACGAACTTCAGTTCGTTAGGATGCTTCTTGTAAAGCAAAGATGTGATGATGGCATTCAGTCCAACCGATTTACCCTGACCTGTAGCACCAGCCACCAGCAGATGCGGTATCTTGGCCAGGTCAACCATGAACACATCATTCGTAATGGTCTTACCCAGAGCAATGGGCAGATCCATGGTCGTCTCGCGGAACCGCTTGGAGTTCAGGATACTCTCCATAGAGACAATCTGAGGTTTCTCGTTTGGTACCTCGATACCTATGGTTCCCTTACCGGGAATTGGCGCGATGATACGAATACCCAAGGCACGCAGACTCAAGGCGATATCATCCTCCAGATTGCGTATTCTGGAAATACGCACACCTTCAGCAGGAGTAATCTCATACAAGGTGATGGTAGGTCCAACGGTGGCATGAATAGAGCGTATCTGTACGCCGAAGCTGTTCAGCACCTCCACGATGCGGTTCATGTTACGCTGCTGCTCGTCTTTGTCGATCGTCGGCTTGTCGTCATCGTCATATTTCTTCAGAAGGTCCAGGGTGGGGAACTTGTATTTCAGCCACGGTTCACGGGGATTGATTGGTGTGCTCAAATCCACTTCCGACGTAACAACCTTGCTGTTGGCTTTCTCCTCAGCATCGGCCACCTCCACATTGATGTCAATGTCATTGGTGTTCTGTCCTCCTTGCGGCTTCACCTTCTGATCCTTTTCCGGTATCTCAACGATGATATCAGGTTCCTTTTCCGTTACTAACGGCTCTTCTACTTCCGGCTCATCATAGGTCATGACTGGTTCATATACCGGTTCGCTGCTTACAGCAGTTCCTTCCTTCCGCTGATCGTTGGTAATCACGAACTGAACCTTGCTACGGATATAACCTATGGGGTTCAGCATCTTGCGGATAACGGTGATGGTCTCGGTTGTGAGATATGTCAGGAACAGTATAGCAACGAGTCCGAGTACTGCCGTAAGACCGGGTGAACCGATGATGTTCTCCAGGAACTGACAGCAGAACATTCCATGGTCGCCACCGGGATTGAATACCTGGTCGCCCATGATGGGAGTAAGGAACTTGGCGAAGGTGACAGAGCACCAAACCATCAGAATCACCAGACAAAGGAACCATTTCAGCAGATTGATATTATTATAGGCATGCATCATCCGTAGTCCTATCAATGCCATGAGTACAGGGATGATAAAAGCAGAAAGACCGAAGCAGCGGGAGATGAAGAAATAGGAGAGAAGAGCGCCTATTGATCCACAGCTGTTTTGGTATTCCTGATGGGTGTTCAGCAGTTCACCTGGTCTTCTGTCTAACAACAAACTCTGGTCAGCCTGTCCTGTGGAGAAGTACGAGATGAACGCTATGGTGACATATACCGCCAACAACAGCAGTACAAAACCGAAAATGAAATTGAATATATCATTCTTGAATATATTGCCAAAGCCGATAGCTTCCGAGAAATTCTTGGCAGTTTTTGCTTGCTTTTTCTTTGCCATTCTCTATATCATTGTTTAATTATCTGCAAAAGTAATTGAATTTTGCCACATTTCGCCAAAAAATCGCATTTTTTTTCTAATTTTGCACCTTGTTATCAGTTTAGGATGAAAAAATTACTTGTTAACAAGTTCGATAAGAAGGATATAAACGATCTGCCGGTGGTTCAGTTCGAAGGGAGAATCATCGTTGTACTCTCTCCTGGCGAGACGGAAAAGGCTGTGGATTATCTGCTTTCACAGGATATTCTTGGCGTGGATACCGAGACGCGTCCTTCCTTTAAGAAAGGTGCACAGTATGCTGTGTCTTTATTACAGGTGGCAACGCACGACTGCTGTTTCCTTTTTCGCTTGAACTATACAGGACTTACTCCGGCGCTCATTCGACTGTTGGAGGATACGCATGTTCCCAAGATCGGTCTTTCTTGGCACGATGATCTGCTTTCCTTAGGGAAAAGAGCAGCGTTTACACCGGGAAGATTCATCGACCTACAGCAGTTGGTGGGGGAGATAGGGATTGAAGATAGGAGTCTGCAGAAGCTCTATGCCAACTTCTTCCACCAGAAAATCCTGAAACGTCAGCAACTTAGTAACTGGGAACGTGATGTGCTCGACGAGAAGCAGAAGGTGTATGCAGCCACAGATGCATGGGCATGTATCATGCTTTATGAGGAGCTGATGCGTTTGGAGAAAACTCATGATTACGAATTGGAGATCATAGATAATGGAATACAAGAGAATTTACCTCAAACGGGGCAAGGAGGAGAGTCTTAAACGCTTCCACCCCTGGGTGTTTTCGGGTGCTATCCATCATGCCGACAGCGGTATTACCGAAGGAGAAACGGTACGGGTGATAGGGGCAGACAACACTTTCCTTGCCGTTGGCCATTACCAAGTAGGCACCATTGCCGTCAGAATCCTGTCGTTCCGCGATGTGGAGATTGACGAGGCGTTCTGGTATGCCCGTCTCAAAGCAGCCTATGAGATGCGTCTTAGCATCGGTATTGCGGGGAATCCCTTGAATAATACCTACCGACTGGTGCATGGAGAGGGGGACAATATGCCCGGCCTGGTGATCGACTGCTACGGCGATACGGCTGTGATGCAGGCGCATTCGGTGGGCATACATGTATGCAGAAAGATGATAGCCGAAATGTTGGTGAAGGTAATGGAGGGAACGATCAGGAATGTGTTCTATAAGAGTGAGACGACACTGCCCTATAAAGCGGAACTCGGACAGGAGAACGGGTTCATTGTAGGTGGCTCTAACGATAATACGGCGATGGAGAACGGACTGCTGTTCCATGTGGATTGGTTGCGTGGACAGAAGACGGGCTTCTTTGTGGATCAGCGGGAGAACCGTTCATTACTGGAACGGTACGCCAAGGACAAGCGGGTATTGAACATGTTCTGTTATACCGGAGGCTTTTCTTTCTATGCCATGCGGGGTGGGGCACAACTGGTTCATTCCGTGGATAGCAGCGCCAAGGCCATTGAACTTACCAATGCCAATGTGGAACTGAACTTCCCAGGTGATGAACGGCATAAGGCATTCTGTGATGATGCGTTCAAGTTCCTTGACAATTCTGATGATATCTATGACCTGATTATTCTCGATCCGCCTGCTTTTGCCAAGCACAGGGGGGCTTTGCATAATGCCCTGAAGGGTTATACCCGACTGAATGTGAAGGCGTTCCAACGCATTCGTCATGGAGGTATTCTCTTTACGTTCAGCTGTTCACAGGTAGTGACGAAGGATCAGTTCCGCCAGGCGGTGTTCACTGCTGCAGCCATGAGCGGAAGAAAGGTACGTATTCTTCACCAGCTTCATCAACCGGCCGATCACCCCATTAACATTTATCATCCTGAAGGGGAATATCTCAAGGGATTGGTATTGTACGTGGAATAGTTGAATCGTATGAACAAACGCGTTGCAGACTTCATTAAAAAGCACCAGCTACTCCAAAAGGATAAGCATTACCTTGTGGCTTTGTCGGGAGGTGCAGATAGCGTTTGTCTTCTTTTGATACTCAAACAATTAGGTTATTCCGTTGAAGCAGTTCATTGTAACTTCAACCTACGTGGCGAGGAGGCAGAACGTGACGAAATGTTCTGCGTTTCTCTCTGCGAAGAGCAGCATATTCCCTTGCACCGTATTCACTTTGATACACGTGAATATGCATCGCCGCATCATGTCAGTGTAGAGATGGCGGCTCGTGAACTGCGATATCGTTATTTCGCACAGCTTTGTCAGGATCTCTCAGCTGCCGCTGTCTGTGTGGCGCATCATCAGGACGACACGGTGGAAACAGTTCTGATGAATCTTTTGCGAGGAACAGGTATTCACGGTCTTGCAGGTATTCAGCCAGTAAGTTACCTAAAGGCCATGTCGAAACCTTTTCCTGCTCCGCTTACTGTGGTACGTCCCTTACTTTGTCTTTCTCGTTCAGACATTGAGCAGTATTTGGAAAATATCGGACAGTTGTACATGACTGACAGTACCAATCTGCATGCTGATGAGACACTCAGGAACAAGTTGCGCTTGGAGGTAATCCCCCTTCTTCAACAGGTAACACCATCGGTCAAGGAAAATATCGCTCAGTCTGCGCGGTATATCCATGAGGCAGGGAAGGTGTTCGATGAGGCTATGCAAGAACATGTTACCAAGGTGATGAACGGCAATCGTATCTCTATCAAGTTACTGAAGACCACACCCTCGCCGGAGTATGTCTTATATACGATTCTGAAAGATTACGGTTTCTCGTCCCCACAGGTGGAGCAGATGGGTGAAAGACTGGATGCTGGTTCGGGAACGGTATTTTGTTCTTCTACGCATGAAGTGCTGATCGACCGCGAGGAACTGATTATTGAACCATTGTATCAGTCGACTAAGCCGATGCAAATTCCCGAAACAGGAACGTATCTCTATCATGGTGCCTCCAATGGAATGAATACAGATGAGGATTCTACCATGCGTTTCCGATTCTCGTTTGCGGAGATGAGCATGAGTGAAATCCCTCATGATAAGCGCATAGCGTGTCTGGATGCTGCTGCAGTGACTTTCCCGCTAACGATTCGTCCTGTTCAACAAGGTGACCGCTTCGTTCCTTTTGGTATGAAGGGTAGTAAACTTGTTTCCGATTATCTAACCGACCGTAAGTATTCGCTGTTCGATAAACGTCGGCAACTGGTGGTTACAGATAGCTCAGACCGCATCGTTTGGCTGGTTAATGAACGACCAGATAATCGATTCTGCGTTACCTACAACACGGTAGGGGTACTACAAATTACCGTTACCCCATAAATAACGAATATTCCCACCATGGGAATGAAATGTTCCCAAGGTGGGAATAAAATGTTCCCAAGTTGGGAATAAAATGTTCCCACGCTGGGAATAATCTTTTGTTCCTTATTAAGCTTGCTGCAGAAGGTATGATTTGAAGTCGGAGAAATCCTTCGACATAGGTACGCTCTGCTTCTCTCCCTCCATGAAGGCGGCAAGACGGGTAGGTATCTCCACGTCGATGCCGAGGATATCATCCACCTTCTCCTTGAACTTCGCAGGATGAGCCGTCTCACAGAACACACCGATCTCACCCTCTTGCAGTCCGTCAACCAGTGCCTGATAGCCACAAGCACCATGAGGATCGAGGATATATCCTGTTTCCTCATAGCACTGGCGCATGGTTTCCTTGATCTGCTCATCGCTGTAAGTAGCACCGCTGATGAGTGAGGTGATGGCAGCATGGGTCTCTTCTGGAGTGCGTGCTCCGTTCTTTGAGTAGAGGTTGAGGATACGGGCGAAGTTAGAAGGATCGCCTACATCCATGGCATTGGCGAGTGTCTGTACCGATGCTTTGGGGTTATACTGACCGGTCTGCAAGTAGTTGTAGAACACATCATTGGCATTATTGGCCGCGATGAAGCGTTTCACGGGCAGACCCATCTCATGACCGAAGAGGGCGGAGCAGATGTTACCAAAGTTACCTGAAGGAACACACATCACGAGTTGATCCGTCTTTCCCAATGCCTTCATTCTGGCATAAGCATTGAAATAGTAGAATGCCTGCGGGAGGAAACGGGCCACATTGATGCTGTTGGCTGAGGTCAACATCATATGGTTGTTCAGTTCCTCATCCATAAAGGCGTTCTTCACCAGTGCCTGACAGTCGTCAAAGACACCATCTACCTCAATGGCTGTGATGTTCTTGCCCAAGGTGGTGAACTGACATTCCTGAATAGGACTCACCTTTCCTTTGGGATAGAGCACATATACATGTATGCCCTCAACGCCGAGGAAGCCATTAGCCACGGCAGAACCGGTGTCGCCACTGGTAGCAACGAGCACGTTGATGGTTTTAGAACTAGTATTACTAGTGGTACTAGTATTACTAGAGCTACTAGTAAAATACCTCAGCAAGCGCGCCATGAACCGCGCACCCACATCCTTGAAGGCGAGGGTTGGTCCGTGGAACAGCTCCAAGGAATAGATACTATCCGTTACCTTCACCACTGGGCAGTCGAACGGCAGCGTATCATACACCAGTTCCTGCAGGGCGTCTAAGTCAACATCCTCTCCAAAGAAGGCACTGGCCACATTGTAGGCAATGTCACGGAACGACATCTCCTGGATATGGTCGAAGAACTCCTTCGGCAACTGATGGATCTTTTCCGGCATATACAGACCGCGGTCTTCTGCCAGACCTTTTACTACTGCCTTCTGCAAATCGGCGATGGGGGCTTTCCCGTTGGTACTATAGTATTGCATATACTTTGCACTTTAAACTTTGAACATGGAACTTTATGAGATGCTCATGAGAGTTTGCATGAACTCGTTGAGCTTGAGAAGACCGTAGGAGCCAGTAACACAGGATACTTCATCGTATTGCTGTACGCTGTCTGGTTTGATACCTCTATGCCAGATCAAGAATGGAACGGGCTGTCCTACGTGGATACGCATTTCTACAGGAGTAAGATGATCGGGTAGAACGGCAATGCATACCGGCTCATCCCATGTGCTTACCTCTTTATATATGGGGGCGATGAGTCGCTGGTCAAGATACTCGATGGTCTTGAGCTTCAGCTCCAGGTCACCATCATGTCCTGCCTCATCACTCGCTTCCACATGAACGAACACGAAGTCGTCTGCTTTCAGTGCCTCAATAGCAGCCTGAGCCTTTCCCTCATAGTTCGTGTCAGCCAGTCCGGTGGCTCCTTCCACCTCAACGATCTTCAGTCCTGCATAATGACCGATACCTCTTATCAAATCAACGGCAGAGATGACCGTTCCGGATTTCACTTGAGGATACTGCTGCATCAGTGTTTCCATGGAAGGACGATAGCCGCCGCTCCATGGCCAGATGCTGTTCGCCTGACGTTCGCCACGCTTGGCACGCTCGACATTAAAGGGATGCTTTGTTAGTAGCTCCTGCGATTTCAGAATGAGTTCGTTGATGAGATCGGCAGTTTCTTGCGGAGAGAGTCTTTTCGCGGAATCCGTATTCTCTGTTGCTTCCGGTTTCACCAGCAGCGGGCGCCATTCTTCGTTAGGATGATCATGGGGTGGGGCGCAGACGATATGTTTGTTTCCGCCTTTGATCACCAGCAGATGACGATACTGAATACCTGTAATGAACTTCACCCGTTCACAGCCTTCTCTTTCGTTGATGGGCTTGGCCAGTTTATCGTTCAGATACTTAATCAGTACATCAGCATCTTGTGTCTCCAGGTTTCCTCCATTATGTGTGATAATCTTGCCGTCTTGCAACGTGATGATATTACAGCGAATGGCAAAGTCATCATCGGCCATCTCGTAGCCTATCGATGCAGCCTCCAAGGGTCCACGACCTTCATATACCTTGTTCAGGTCGTAGCCGAGAATGGCGGTGTTGGCCACCTCTGATCCTGGAGGGAAACCTTCGGGAACGGTAATCAACCGTCCGCACCTACCTTCCTTTGCCAGCTGATCCATCATCGGCTTATAGGCGTATTGCAAGAGTGTCTTCCCACCGAGACGCTCGACAGGAAGATCGGCCATTCCGTCACCAAGAATAATGATGTGTTTCATTGTTGTTGGGCTTAATGGGCTAGATGGGCTTAATGTGGTTAATGGGTTAGATATTGGCGATGGACATGATGTTAGCAAACACACCAGCGGCCGTTACGGCGGCACCAGCACCATAACCCTGAATCAGCATCGGGTACTCCTTGTAACGCTCAGTGGTGAGCAGTACGATGTTGTTTGAGCCCTCCAATCCGTAGAACGGATGGCCGTAGGGCACCTCTTTCAGGGCTACGCTTGTCTTGAAGGACGACGGGTTGTTCTCGTCGGCTTCCATCGTAGCCACGAAGCGCCAGCGCTTGTTCTCGGCCTCGAGCACCTTACGACGGGCTTCGAAGTCGGCATCCAGCTCAGGAAGCTTCTTCCAGAAGTCATCTATGCTGCCCTCGAAATAGCTGTCGGGCACGAAGAGATGCTTCTCCACATCCTCCTGTTCCACCTGATAGCCGGCCTCACGTGTAAGGATCACCAGCTTACGGATGACATCCGTACCACTGAGGTCGATACGCGGGTCGGGCTCAGAGTAACGCTCTTCCTTGGCGCGGCGCACTGTTTCCGAGAATGGAACGTCAGCTGCAATCTCGTTGAAGATGAAGTTCAGCGTACCAGAGAGGATAGCCTCGATCTTCAGGATCTTATCACCCGAGTTACACAGGTCGTTAATCGTACCGATAATCGGCAGTCCGGCGCCCACATTAGTCTCATAACGGAACCATACACCACGGTCGCGAGCCGTCTGGCGCAGCTTGATATAGCTGTTATAGTCGCTGGAAGCAGCAATCTTGTTGGCTGCAACAACTGATATGTTATGCTCTAAGAATGTCTGGTAGAGTTGGGCAATCTGTCGACTGGCGGTACAATCTACGAAGACAGAGTTGAAGATATTCATCTTCACAATTTCGTCGCGCATGTGCTCCGTATTGGCAGCAAAGCCAGCACGCAGGATCTTCTCGTAGTTGTCAAGGTCGATACCATCGCGGTCGAGCACGAAGTTATCCACATCCGAGATACCCACCACATTCAGTTTCAGACGTCGCGACTGCATCAGGAACTGCTGTTGCGTGCGGATCTGTTCGAGTAGCATGCCGCCCACTGTACCGATACCGCAGATAAAGAGGTTCAGAACCTTGTATTCCGAAAGGAAGAACGAGTCGTGCAACACGTTCAGTGACTTGCGCAGGAAGCGTCCATCCACCACAAAAGAGATATTCGTCTCGGAAGCACCCTGAGCACAGGCAATCACGCTGATACCTGAACGTCCCAACGTACCAAACAGTTTACCCGCAATACCTGGGGTCTGCTTCATGTTCTCACCCACAATAGCGATGGTTGCCAAACCGCTTTCCACCTGCATGGGGAACATAGCACCGGTTTCAATCTCCTTGGCAAACTCCGCGTTGAGTGCTTCAGCAGCAGCCGCAGCATCCTCATCGCGCACACCGATGGAGGTGGAGTTCTCAGAAGATGCCTGTGATACCATGAATACGGAAATACCCTTGTTGGCCAGTGTGGTGAAGATACGACGGTTCACACCGATCACACCCACCATGGAAAGACCGGTTACGGTGATGAGCGACGTTCCCTTGATGCTGGAAATACCCTTGATGGGTTTGTTGTCATCGTTGATCTTCTCCTTGATCAGCGTTCCCGGATGGTTGGGATTAAAGGTGTTCTTAACCTTGATAGGGATATTCTTGATGCAAACGGGGTAGATAGTTGGCGGATAGATTACCTTTGCACCGAAGTTACAAAGCTCCATGGCCTCCACGTACGACAGTTCGTTGATGGTATAAGCCGACTTGATTACCTTCGGATCAGCTGTCATGAAACCATCGACATCCGTCCAGATCTCCAAGATCTCTGCTTCCAAAGAAGCAGCGATGATGGCTGCGGTATAGTCAGAACCACCGCGTCCGAGGTTGGTGGTCTCATGACTATCCCTGTCTCTTGCAATGAAACCTGGTACTACGTAAACCGCTTTGCTATTGGGTGTAGTGTCCACCTGACTGAATGCTTCCTTTACCAGCTTCACGGTGAGATCTGCATCGAGTGTATGCTTACCGTTCTTCTTCTCCGTGCGGATAAAGTCGCGGGCATTCATGCGCACACCGTTCTTGACCAGCGAGGCCACGATGTTCGAACTCAGACGTTCACCATAACTCACAATAGCATCCAGTGTCTTACCACTCAGGTCGTGAATCAGGAACACACCATAATAGATACTCCTCAACTGTTCGAAGAGGGCATCCACCTTATTAAATAAATCTACGCGTTTTTTGTTGTCGGTGATGATGGTGTCGATCATCTGATGATGGCGTGTGACCATCGCGTCGAAATTGTCTTTCCACCGTTCGTCACCTTGGAGGGCAATCTTGGAGGTCGCTATCAACTCGTCGGTGATGCCGTCTAATGCGCTTACTACTACTACGACAGGTTGCGTCCGAGCCTCTGCCTCTACAATTCTCTTTAAGCTCAAAATGCTTTTCACGGAACCTACGGACGTTCCGCCAAATTTCAAAACTTTCATTTCTGATTTAATAAGTTTGAGCGCCCTCTAACGGATGAGGGTTGGTTGCTCGATTTAATTCGGATGCAAAAGTAGTAAGAATATTCCGAATAGACAACAAATTCCTTAAAAAAATAATCAGTTGTCATTGAAAACGACTTTCCTGCACTTTTTTCTAAGGAAAGTGAAAATTCTTTGAAGATTATTTTGTACCTTTGTAGTCGAATTCAGACAAAACTATTGATGCAACATATAAGGAATTTCTGTATCATCGCGCATATCGACCATGGTAAATCCACCCTGGCCGACCGTCTTTTGGAATATACCAAGACGATCCAGATTACGGAAGGACAGATGCTGGATGATATGGATTTGGAGAAAGAACGAGGCATTACCATCAAGAGCCATGCTATTCAGATGGAATATGACTATCCCGGTGGTGACAAGGGAGTGGAGAAGGGTAGGTATGTACTGAACCTGATCGATACTCCGGGACATGTTGACTTCTCGTATGAGGTTTCGCGAAGCATTGCTGCCTGCGAAGGAGCGCTGCTTGTGGTGGATGCTACTCAGGGAGTTCAGGCGCAGACCATCTCAAACCTGTACATGGCCATAGACCATGACCTGGAGATTATCCCCGTCATCAACAAGATAGACATGCCCAGTGCTATGCCTGATGAGGTGGAGGATGAGATTGTTGAGCTGATTGGTTGCGACCGTAAGGATATTATCCGTGCCAGTGGTAAGACCGGTGAAGGTGTGGAGGATGTGCTGAATGCCGTGGTGGAGCGTATCCCTTGTCCCAAGGGTGATCCTGAAGCACCATTGCAGGCACTGATCTTCGACTCCGTGTTTAACTCCTTCCGCGGCATTATTGCCTATTTCAAGATTGAGAACGGTACCATTCGCAAAGGTGACAAGGTGAAGTTCTTCAATACGGGAATGGAATATGATGCTGACGAGGTGGGTGTACTGAAGATGGACATGATTCCCCGTCAGCAGCTCAGTACGGGTGATGTGGGCTATATCATCAGCGGTATCAAGGACTCCAAAGAGGTAAAGGTGGGTGATACGATTACTCATATTGCCCGTCCTTGTCAGAAGGCCATTGAAGGTTTCCAGGAAGTGAAACCCATGGTGTTCGCCGGTGTCTATCCCATTGACCCTACCGACTACGAAAACCTGCGTGCTTCGCTGGAGAAGCTGCAACTGAATGATGCCTCCCTGACCTTCTCACCGGAGTCGTCAGTGGCGTTAGGATTCGGTTTCCGCTGTGGATTCCTCGGACTCCTGCACATGGAGATCATCCAGGAACGTCTCGACCGCGAGTTCGATATGGATGTGATTACGACAGTGCCGAACGTGTCGTATATGGTATATGACAAGCAGGGTGGGAGCAAGGAGGTGCATAATCCTTCAGGACTGCCCGACCAGACCATGATCGACCATATCGAAGAACCGTATATCCGAGCCAGTATCATCACGGCAAGTACGTATATCGGACCGATCATGAAGCTGTGTCTTGACAAGCGTGGTGAACTGATCAACCAGGAATATGTGAGTGGAAACCGTATCGAACTGCATTTCATGCTGCCGTTGGGAGAGATCGTTATCGACTTCTACGACAAGTTGAAGAGCATCTCCAAGGGATATGCATCGTTCGACTACCATATCGACAGCTACAGACCTTCACGACTCATCAAGCTGGATATCCTGCTCAACGGCGAACCGGTTGATGCCTTGTCAACACTCACACATGCCGATAATGCCGTGGCCTTCGGAAGAAGAATGTGCGAAAAACTGAAGGAACTGATTCCACGACAGCAGTTCGATATTGCCATACAGGCAGCCATCGGGGCTAAGATCATTGCCCGCGAAACCGTCAAGCAGGTACGCAAAGATGTGACGGCCAAGTGCTACGGCGGTGATGTGAGTCGTAAGCGTAAGCTGCTGGAGAAACAGAAGAAAGGAAAGAAACGTATGAAACAGATCGGTAATGTGGAGGTACCTCAGAAAGCCTTCCTCGCCGTTCTGAAACTTGACTAATGTAAACTAATAATCCTAAAGGAGGATATAATGAGAGAAATGTCAAACACAACACGAGACGTGGCGCGTGAATTGGCACGCAAATACAGTACGATGACGCACGATGAACTGGACATTCTTGAGAGCGTCTTGATCCCGAGGAAATACGCCAAGGGTGAGATGGTGCTGTCAGAAGGGGAAATATGTACCAGTATTATCTATATCGATAAAGGATTGCTCCGGCAGTTCTATCTGAAAAACGGTAAGGAGGTAACCGAATACCTTGCCGTTGAGGGTAGTATTATGATGTCTATCGAGAGTCTGTTCAAGGAGGTTCCCTCCGTTCAGCAGATCGAAGCCATTGAACCAACCATTGTCTATGAGTTGCCCAAGAAACGACTGGAAGAGGTGGCATTGCACAATGTCAACATCCAGATTCTGTATAGAAAGATTTTGGAGGAATCGCTGATTGTCTCACAGGTACATGCCGACCTCGTGCGTTTCGAGAGTGCAGAGAACCGTTACCGCAGGATGTGCAAGATCTCTCCGCAGATTGCCCTCAGGGCTCCCTTGCTGTTCATCGCCAGCTATCTGCAGATGACACCCGAAACTTTGAGTCGCGTAAGAAGTACCGTCTTACTCGACTAAGTTGAAAAGGAGAAACAATTCGTTAGGGATTACTCCTGATACAGGTAACGCTTGATACTCTTCTTCGGTGTCTTGGCAAACTCTTCCTCGTGAATGCGAATGGCAGAGAGTTTGCAATAGGCGGGAAGGGTAGCATTGAGTTCCTGTTTGTTCTGTTCCATGATCTTTACCAGATCGTCATGACTCAGACCGAGGTTCTTGGCTTCGTCAAAGTCGGGGAACACCAGTCCTATCAGCTTGTCTTCTTTCTGGATCACGATGCTCTCCACCACCATGGCCATGGAATTCAACTTGTCCTCAATCTCCTCAGGATAGATGTTCTGTCCGTTGGCGCTGAGCAGCATATTCTTCGAGCGGCCCTTGATAAACACATTTCCTTCACTGTCCATCGTACCCAGATCGCCTGTATGGTACCAGCCCTCGCTGTCGAGCGTCTGTGCTGTGGCCTCCTCGTTCTTGTAGTAGCCCAGCATCACATTCAGTCCGCGGGCCAGAATCTCACCTGGAACATTCTCCGGGTCATGACTATCGATCTTCACTTCCATGTGAACAACAGCCTTTCCGCATGATCCGGGCACGAAGTTGTGCCAGTCCTCATAGCAGATAATCGGTGCGCACTCAGTAGCTCCATAACCTACGGTATATGGGAATTCTATGCGGTGCAGGAACTGTTCCACCTCCTGGTTGAAGGCAGCACCACCGATGATCACTTCCTCGAAGTTTCCACCGAAGGCATTCACTACCTGATCGCAGATCTTCTCGCGTACCTTTTTACTAATTACTGGCATGTTGAGCAGCAGGCGCATCCTGTTGTTCTGGATCTTCGGGAACACCTTCTTCCTGATGATCTTCTCGATGATAAGAGGAACAGCAATGATAATGGCTGGTCTGATGTCGGCAAAGGCCTGTGCGATGATGGCAGGAGAGGGAACACGTGTCAGGTAGAAGATATGACAGCCGTGCAGGAATTCGAAGACGAACTCGAACGCCATGCCATACATGTGCGCCATGGGCAGGATGCTGATGGTATTGTCACCTTTCTTAATGGTCTTACCCAGCACTTGTTCAGCAAAGTCGTAGTTGCTCCACATGGCACGGAAAGGAATCATCACACCCTTTGAGAAACCTGTCGTACCACTGGTGTAGTTGATGAGAGCCAACTCGTTCGGATCCTCGTCAAGACAGTAGTTTACATGTTCCTTTCTGAAATACTTCGGGTATTTCTTTCCGAACATCTCATTCAAGTGCTCACGGGCATAGGTAAGCTTATCGGTCCTGGAAACCACGATACTGTAGTCGGGTATATAGATGATTCCCTCCAGATGAGGCATCTTCGTGGCATCAATGGTTGTAGCCACCACATCACCTACGAACAGCAGTTTTGCTTCACTATGATTAACGATATTGTGAACCTGGTCGGCAGTAAACTCATGCAGAATAGGTACTGCCACGGCGCCGTATGTAACCGTAGCAAGGAAGGCAACGGCCCAGTTGGCACTGTTCCGTCCGCACAGGGCAATCTTGTCGCCCTTGACTACACCGCTATTCTCGAACATGATATGCAGCTTCTCAATCTTCCGAGCCACATCATGGTATTGTAAGGTTGCTCCCTTATAGTCTGTAAGCGCATCACGATCCCAGTTATCGATGATGCTTTTCTGGATAATAGCTTTAAAACTTGGTATTTGCATACGGTCCGCTTTTTAAATTCTGAGTTGTTTTAGCTGTCTTTATTGATACAGGTAGCGCTTGATGCTCTTCTTAGGAGTCTTGGCGAACTCCTCCTCTTGGATCTCAATGGCAGAGATCTTGCAATAGGCAGGTAACATCTTGTTAAGTTCCTGTCTGTTCTGTTCTATAATGGTCTTGATATCATCGTCGGAGAAGTCCATGCTCTGTGCCTCATCATGATCAGGATGTACCAATGCTACCAGTTTCTCACCGCGCTGCACGATGATACATTCCGACACAAGGGCCATAGAGTTGAGCTTGTCTTCTATTTCTTCTGGATATATATTTTGTCCGTTGGCACCTAATAGCATGTTCTTGATACGACCCTTGATGAACAGATGTCCGTCGCTGCTCAATACACCCTGGTCGCCTGTATGGTACCATCCATCCTCGTCGAGTACCTGTCGTGTGGCCTCCTCGTTCTTGTAGTAGCCCAACATAACGTTCGTACCACGCGTGAGGATCTCACCCAGCTCGTTCTGTTGGTCACGACTGTTGATCTTGATTTCCATATGATCAACTGCTGTTCCGCAGGATCCGGGAACAAAGTCATGATAGTCGCTGTATGAAATGAGCGGAGCGCACTCCGTGGCACCATAACCAACCGTCAGAGGGAAGCCGATATCATACAAGAACTTTTCCACTTCCTGGTTTAAGGCTGCACCGCCCACAATCACTTCATACGCCTGTCCACCGAAAGCCTGATAAACCTGCTCACAGATTCGCTGTTTCACTTTCTTGTTCACCACAGGCATGTTGAGGAGTAGGCGAACGGCATTGCTCTGTATCTTGGGGAACACCCGTTTGCGCATAATCTTCTCAATGACCAATGGTACCGAGATTACCACTGCTGGCTTTACATCAGCAAAGGCCTGTGCGATAATGGCAGGACTCGGCAGACGAGTGAGGTAGAAAAGATGACAGCCGTGAGCAAAACCGAAGATGAACTCAATGGACAGTCCGTACATATGTGCCATTGGCAGAATGCTGAGCATGTTACTGCCTGGCATGATATAGATCCCTAACCGTCTCAGACAAAAGTCCAGATTTCCCCAAAGGGCACGGTAGGGAAGCATCACTCCCTTTGAAAAGCCGGTCGTACCGCTGGTGTAGTTAATCAGCGCCAGTTCTTCTGCCTCATCCTTGTGATAGTGTACATGCTCTTTTCTGAAGAACTTCGGGTACTTCTGTCCGAACATCGCATTCAAATGCTCACGAGCATAGGTCAGCGATTCGGTTCTGGAAACCACGAGTGAGAAATCGGGAATATACACAATCCCTTCCAGGTTCGGCATCTCCTTCTCGTCAATGATTGTAGCCACCACATCACCTACGAACAAGAGTTTTGACTCACTGTGGTTAACGATGTTATGGATTTGTTCGGCATTGAACTCATGGAGGATAGGGACAACTACAGCACCGTACGACAGTACGGCGAGGAAAGATACGGCCCAATGGGCACAGTTACGACCGCATAGGGCGATTTTGTCACCGGGTTTTACGCCACAGTTCTCGAAAAGAATATGTACCTTTTCGATTTTCCTGGCCACATCTTTATATTGTAAGGTTGCCCCTTTATAGTCGGTTAGGGCATCCTGATCCCAATTCTTAATAATCGATTGCTCAATGTAAGAATTAAAGCTGGGTATTGATTCCATTGCACAATTTTCAAATTATTGTGCAAAGGTAATGCTTTATCTGCACATTTCCAAAAATTTTGTGCAATAATTTATATAAAACTATACCTTTTTGATGAAACCTCTCACTTTTACCCCTTACTTGCCAAATTTTGCGATTTTCCACCTCTCGTCTATCATCTTTCATCTCTATTCGTATCTCATCGATTTAGCAGGATGGATATGCGAGATCAAGTAACTGGGTGCGATAAGTACGAAGACACTTACCAGTAAGGTGGCGATATTGATGAGCAGAATAATGGGGATGTTCACCTCCACGGGAACGGTGCTCACATAGTAAGTGGCAGGATCCAGATGAATGAGTCCTGTGTATTTCTGTAGTAGAATCAGTCCGAGTCCGATGATATTACCAATCAGCAGTCCTTTCCCGATAATGAACACCGCGAACCAGAGGAAGGTGTGGCGTACGGTCTTGTTCCTTGCACCCAACGCCTTCAGTACGCCAATCATGTTAGTACGTTCGAGGATGATGATGAGCAGACCGCTGATCATGGTGAAGCCAGCCACGCAAACCATCAGCGTCAGGATTATCCATACGTTCAGGTCGAGCAAGTCGAGCCACGAAAAGATCTGCGGATAGTTCTGCTGGATGGTAGCCGATGAGTAGGTCTCACCATATTTGTCAGAAGAACGGTTCACGCGATGGGTGAGGATATCCGCCACATCATCGAGTTTGCTGAAATCCTTGACGGTGAGCTCCGCTCCGCTGGTCTGATCACTCTCCCAACCATTCAGCTTCACGGCCGAATACAAGTCGGTATAGCAAATCACCTTGTCGAACATCGACAGGTTCGTCTGGTAGATACCCGTGATGGTGTATTTACGCGGACGCACCCCGTTGTTACTGAAGAAATACGCAAAGAGACGGTCGCCTGCATGCAGATGAAGCTGGTCGGCAATCATCTTCGAGACCACGATCTGCTGCTTACTGGCCTCGCTACTGAAGGCAGGGATATAGCCTTCCACCATATTATTATGTAGGAAGGTCGTGTCATACTCCTCCGCAATACCCTTAAACATCACTCCCAAGAAGTCGGAATCAGTCTTCAGGATACCCTGTTTCATGGCGTAGCGCTGTACCTTGTCAACCCCCTTGATGCTTTTCAGTACGTTCATCATACTGTCGCCCATCTCGATAGGGTACTGGTCGCTGCCCTGAATGGTCAGGAAATCGCCTACGGTGATATGACTGCCGAAGCCGATAACCTTATCCCTGATGGTGTGTTTGAAACCCAGTACTACACTGACGGAGATCAGCATCACGGCCAGTCCTATTGCCACGCCAAGGGTAGCAATACGAATCACCGGGCGACTCACTTTCCGTTTGTCGCCTTGGTCGTTATAGATCTTCCGGGCAATGTATAAGGGGAAATTCATGGTCAGACGTTTTCCTCTCTCCCAGGATAAGCCTCAAGGGCCTTGCGGAGAATGAAGAGCGCACGGTTCAGGTCTTCTTTCTTCAGCACATAGGCAATGCGCACCTGGTTGTAACCAGCGCCAGGAGTAGTGTAGAAACCGCTGGCAGGAGCCATCATCACGGTCTCTCCCTCATAGTTGAACGATTCAAGGCACCAGCGACAGAACTTCTCACTGTCGTCAACAGGCAACTTCGCCACGGTATAGAAAGCTCCCATGGGGATAGGCGAATAGACACCAGGAATACGGTTCAGTCCATCGATCAGACATTTCCTGCGTTCCACAAACTCGTCATATACCTCCCTGAGATACTCCTCAGGCGTGTCGAGAGAAGCCTCGGCGATGAGCTGTCCGATGAGTGGCGGGGAGAGACGAGCCTGACAGAACTTCATCACAGCCTGTCTGATCTCCTTGTTCTTCGTGATGAGCGCGCCGATACGGATACCGCATTCACTGTAGCGTTTGGAAACAGAGTCGATGAGCACCACGTTCTGCTCAATGCCTTCCAGATGACAGGCACTGATGTACGGGGAGCCCGTATAGATATATTCCCGATACACCTCGTCGGAGAAGAGATACAAATCGTATTTCTTCACCAAGTCGCGTATCTGGTTCATCTCCCGTCTTGTGTAGAGATAACCGGTCGGGTTATTGGGATTGCATATCAAGATGGCGCGGGTGCGGTCGTTGATCAGTTCCTCGAACTTCTCCACCTTAGGCAGGGAGAATCCCTCCTCAATAGTGGTGGCAATGGTACGGATCTTGGCACCTGCAGAGATGGCGAACGCCATGTAGTTAGCGTATGCCGGCTCAGGTACGATAATCTCGTCCCCGGGGTTCAGACACGACATGAATGCGAAGAGCACAGCCTCTGATCCGCCGCAGGTGATGATGATATCATCCGCCGTTACGTGAATATCGTACTTCGCGTAGTAGTCAACCAACTTCTCACGGTAGCTGGCATAACCCTGCGAAGGTGAATACTCCAATACCTTGCGGTCAACATTCTTGATCGCATCGAGGGCTACCTGCGGAGTAGGAAGGTCAGGCTGACCGATATTGAGATGATACACTTTGGTACCGCGTTTCTTTGCGGCGACTGCCAGTGGTGCGAGCTTCCTGATCGGACTCTCTGGCATCTCTATTCCGCGTACTGATATTTGAGGCATTTTATCTTGATGTTTCTAATTCGGTGCAAAATTACGATATTTTGTGATAATCACAAAGGAAAAGGTTGATTAATTGAAGAAATTCCACGAAACACCGAACCTGAGAATCATTCCATTCATGGGGTAGTGGGGCACGAAGAAGCGGTTACCGCCGTCGCCTGCGTTTACATGACTCATCATCAGGAAGAAGCGTGCATGCTTCAGGTGCATGTTGGCATAGACGTTCACAATGGGGTAGTTACCCTGTTCCACATTGTTCTCGCCATTGTCCTGTACCGTGAACTGAGCAAGTATCGGACTATAGTCTGGCACGTAGTATTTGGTGAAATAGCGGACGTCGGCTCCCAGATCCACTTTCAGTACCCTTGCAATCTTGAAATGCAGGTACAGGTTACTGTAGATGTTGAAGTCGGGCACGGGTAACACCTCGTTTTTACTGCATTTCTGCCAAGTCACCTGACTCTCCCAGTTAAGAGGACCGAAAGTGAAGTCTTGGCCTACTTGCAGGGTAATCAGACTGATGTTGCCTGCGTGTTGCTTCACGGTCACGGTGTTTGCTGTGCGGTTCTCTCCAGCCAGCGTATATTGCTGTGCGAAGTAGATGTGATCTTTCAGGTCGTCTACGGCCACCCTCACACTTGTACGTGTCTTCTGGTAGGTGAACAGGCCTTCAATACGGGTACGGATCTCCTTCGAAAGTTTTATTCCTTGCTCACCGTCGTTATCCCACCACAGATGCTTGGCGTGGAAGTTCCGTTGGTAGAACGTTGGCTGCAGTCGGTAGAAATAACCCCTTGCCGCCAGTTGCACCGTATCACCGAAAAGCTTGAAGTTCAAGTCGGCCGAGCCGTCGAATTTCAGTTGTCCTGCATCTTCCCCGCTAATCCACGTCTCCAAGGTAGCCGAGTAATGGAGCAATGTTCCTTCGGTCTTACTGATCTGTCCACCGAAACTCAGGTTATGCTCATGGAAGGAACGGTAGCCCGACAGACAAGTGTCTGGCATGGAGAAGTTCCGCAGGTCGGAAGTGATGAACGCTTTCAGACCTGCCTTTGCCCATTTGTTAAACCCTTCGAGCAAAGAGAGAGCGAGGGTGTTCTTGATATCATAGTGACGCATCTTGTCAAAGATACTATCCCCCTGCAGTTCCTCATTATTAAGATAGGTGTCGAGGTAGTAGGACGAAGGGGTCTCATACGCCTGGTAGATGCGTCGGTAATTATCCACCTTGAGTGTGTGTATCAAACTGGTTACGGGTACGAACTCGTTCTTCAGCCATGAGGTGTCCTCGGCAGCTTTCTTGTTGGCAGCCAGCAGACTGTCTGCCATCTGCTTGGTCACGGCAATACGGTCGGAGGCTGCATCCTCATTGCCAGCAGGCTCATCCCCTGCAATCTTCGCATCGTCGGGTCGGCCAGCATAGGTATTCTGCACCGCGTCCTCATCATACTGCCTACCTTCCTTCAAGGCTTTCTTCCGCTCTTTCTCCTTGGCCTCGCGCTCAGCCTTCTCCTTCTCAGCCTCCATGGCGAATTTCTTAGCCTTGATCTCTTCTTCCGTCATGGGTACCTTCCTGTTGAAACCGATGTTGTATCGGTGTGTAAGGAAGATATGCTGGTTGTCGTTACGGTTCCAGTTCTGATTCAGTACGGTGGGGATTTCATCGGTTCTGAACGACTCCCTGAAGATCTCCGGATGCGATACGTAATCATCGTTCGTGATACCGCCGTTCTCTGCCACTTTCTCATGGTTAGTAGAGAGCAGCAGATGTGCCTGATAGCGGTCGCCTAAGTGCGATGCATACATCGTATAGTTGAAGTGGGCGGTGCTCTGGTTCTGATAGTAACCCCGTCCGTAGATATAGTCGAACTTGAACCCTAAGCCCGTCTTCTTACCAGCATTTACGGCAAACAATGCCTTCAGGTGATCCTCGCCGACATTCTTGTCGCCGCATTCGTCGTACGACACATTAGTAATAGGGGAGAGGGTGTTGGTGAAATGGAACTTGTCAACAGGCGTGATAAAGAAATCATACGGCTGGGTGAACATAAACTGTTCCGGTAGACTGCGGTCGATGAAGATCCTGTTGATGCGTGGTGCACCGAGGTTTCCTGTCGTATTGAACTCCCCGCGGCGCCCTGTGGTGAACACCGAGTTCATATACATGTGATGAAGGGTGTCGGGTGTGGTGGCAAAACGGTCGCCGAACCGTTCGTCAACGGTCCACACCTTCAAACCAATAGGAATCTCCTTGTCGTGTTTCGTCGTGTCTTTCTTGTGCGATGACTTCCAGTCACCAGAACTACTGATCTCTCCACGATCGTTGATCTGGTTATAATCCTGTTGAGCCCGCATCGTAGATACGAGACAGACAACAGACAATAGGGTGATGAAAACTCTCTTCATGTTATTTCAGCAGACGGAATACGCATTCTACCATCTTGAAGAACATGGCCACGACAATCACTATCGTGCCAATGGTCTTGTTCTGGTAGAAGTACAACAGTACACCAACAACAGCTCCCAACATAAAGATGATGTTGAGAATCTGTCTTAGCATCAGGTATTTGTCCTGCTTCTCGTCTTCATCGAATCGTGAACGGTAACGCATTGTTTATCAATTTATTGAAGAACGTTCTTGATGGCCTCAAACAACTCGTCCTTGCGGTCGATTGTCTTCTTGCGGAACTTGCCCTGCGCCTTGTAGAACTTGGTCTTTTTCTTGTTCAGCGCATACTCGTCGGTAATCCATTCCTCTGCCCTGTAATGACTGCCTCCGCCCTCGCGGTCTTCCTCATACAGGTAGTTGATCCGTCGCAAATCCACTTTCACATGATTGTCCGAGCACTCTACGATCAGGTTGAAGAAAAGTTTTGCACGGTCGAGCGACAGGAACTGGTTCTTGAACACCAGCCATTCCTTGATGGATGCAGCAATCTTGTGCTCACTCTTGTTCACCAACGATACGCTGCTGCCCTCCAGTTGGTTCTCCTGCTTGACGAGATCGTCCAGATAGTTCAGCACGATGTCGTAGATCTGCTGCGCATTCTTACCAGGTACCGACAGGTCGAGTGTCCAGCACACCTCACCGTTCACTACAGGAACGGCACCTTCAAGGTATTTCGGATCTTCCGTCGTAACCTCCTTTTCCGTCTTTACCGCTTTTTTCTCCTGAATATCAGGACGCTCCCATTGGTTTTGTGCCATACCTGCCATCGGCAGACAGAGCATGATGGCTATCATTAGTTTCTTCATATTCGCTATTTTGAGTGCAAAATTAGTAAATAAACAGCGATTAAGTTACGATTAAGCATAATTTAACTAATAAAAGGAAAAGGATCCGCGGTTCCTTTCCCACGTTGGGAACATTTCATTCCCACGTTGGGAACATTTCATTCCCACGTTGGGAACATTTTATTCCCACGTTGGGAACAATTAATTCCCACGTTGGGAACAATTACTCGTATGTGAATCTCAAGTGTAGGTTGTGTGTATGTTATTGGGTCTATAGTGAACGTTTGTGTATGTTGCGTGTATGTTGAAAACAACCATTTCCCTCGTATATAAAGGCGTTCCCAACAAAAATCGTGTATGTTGCGCCAGTTTTGTGAATTCAAAATTTGGATTGTCTGGTTTTGCATCGCAATATCTATGCTTTTAGACGCCAATACCTATGCTTTTAAGCGCTAATACCTATGCTTTTAGACGCCAATACCTATGCTTTTGGACGCTAATACCTATGCTTTTGGACGTTAATATTATTTCAGCAACTGCTGCATACGCAGGATTTCATCGCGGTACTGTGCGGCCTGGATGAAGTCGAGGTTCTTGGCGGCTTGCTTCATCAGCTTGGTGGTATTGTCAATACTCTTGCGAAGTTGCTCCTGCGACATCTTCTTGACGATGGGATCAGCAGCCATATCCATGGAATCAGGTTCGATGTATGGACGGTAGGTGGAGGCACCCTTGTCAAGACCTTTACTGATATCCGTACTCTGAACCAGTCCACCCTGACCGATGGCCTTGATGATCTGCTTGGGCGTGATACCGTGTTCTTCGTTGTATTTCAGCTGCTTGGCGCGACGGCGGTTGGTTTCGTCGATAGTAAGCTGCATGCTCTGCGTGATGGTGTCGGCGTACATGATGACCTTTCCGTTGACGTTTCGGGCTGCACGTCCGGCAGTCTGTGTCAACGACCTGTGTGAACGCAGGAAACCTTCCTTGTCTGCGTCCAGTATTGCCACCAGCGACACCTCTGGCAAGTCGAGTCCTTCGCGGAGTAAGTTGACGCCCACCAGTACATCAAAAGCTCCGGAACGAAGATCGCTCATGATCTTCACACGGTCGAGCGTAGCCACATCACTATGGATATAGTTCGCCTTGATATCGTGGTTCAACAAATATTCCGTCAGTTCTTCCGCCATGCGCTTGGTGAGTGTGGTTACCAGTACACGCTCCCCACGATGACAGCGGGTGAGGATTTCGTCCATCAGGTCGTCTATCTGATTCTCGCTCGGACGTACCTCAATCTCCGGGTCAAGCAAACCGGTAGGGCGGATCAGCTGTTCCACAACCACGCCCTCAGCCTCGTTCAGTTCAAAGTCGGCTGGGGTAGCTGACACATAGATCACCTGGTTTACCAGCTCCTGGAACTCCTCGAACTTTAGGGGTCGGTTGTCGAACGCCGCAGGAAGACGGAAACCATACTCCACGAGGTTGGTCTTGCGGGCACGGTCACCTCCATACATCGCATTGATCTGCGGAACGCTTACATGACTCTCGTCGATGACCAGCAGATAATCCTCAGGGAAAAAATCGAACAGACAGTAGGGGCGTTGACCTTCCTCCCGACCGTCGAAGTAGCGGGAGTAGTTCTCTATTCCACTGCAATGCCCCAATTCCTTGATCATCTCCATGTCGTATTCCACTCGTTCCTTAATGCGCTGTGCCTTAATGGGATCACCCATCTCGTTGAAGAAATCAATTTGCTTGACGAGATCATCCTGGATGGCTCGGATAGCAGACTCGGTCTGCTCCTTGGAAGTGACGAACAGATTGGCGGGATAGACTTGGTATTCATCAAACGAAGCGAGGCGGTGATAGGTAATAGCATCGAGTTCCTCAATGGCATCAATCTCATCATCCCACCAGGTGACACGCAGGACATGATCGCTGTAGGCCATGAATACATCCACCGTATCTCCTTTCACACGGAAATTGCCCCGTTTCAGCTCAATGTCATTGCGTACATACAAAGCATCAACCAACTGACGGAGGAAGCGGTTACGGTCGAGTGTCTGACCTTTCTTAATAGTGATCACGCTGTTGGCCATGGCCACCGGACCGCCCATACCATAGATACACGATACAGAGGATACAACCACCACGTCTTTCCTGCCGGAGAGTAGGGAAGATACGGCGGAGAGGCGCAAGCGGTCAATCTCTTCATTGATGGCAAGGTCTTTCTCAATATATGTATCCGATTGCGGCAGATAGGCCTCCGGCTGGTAGTAGTCGTAGTAGGATACATAGTACTCCACGGCGTTATTCGGGAAGAATCCCCTCATTTCCTCGTAGAGCTGGGCAGCCAGTGTCTTGTTGTGACTCAGGATGAGCGTGGGCTTGTTCACCTGGGCAATGACATTCGCAATGGTGAAGGTCTTGCCTGAGCCCGTCACACCCAGCAGAACCTGCGACTTATCGCCGCGGGCAATGCCGTCGCAAAGTTCCCGTATGGCCTCTGGCTGATCGCCCGTGGGCTGGTATTCTGATGTGAGTTGAAACTCCTTCATGATCGGTCTGTTCTGGTTTTATCCGACAAAATTACTAAAAAAGACCTAATCTATAGCCATTTTTTGCTAAAAATCTGCTGAGATGCTTTGTATTTCGTGGAAATATGTGTAATTTTGCACTCCAAATGCGAAATATGAAGAAGTTATTAGTAGGCGTATGTGCTGTGTTGGTGCTGACAGGTTGTGCCAATGAGTTCAACAGAGTGTATAAAACGCAGGACTACAACTATAAATATGAATATGCCAAAGAGTGTTTTGCCAATGGCAAATACGTAAAGGCTATTACACTGCTTGAAGAGTTGGTGACAATGACTAAAGGCACCGACAATGGTGAGGAGTGTCTTTATATGCTGTCTATGGCGCAGTTCTGCAATGCTGATTATGAAGCTGCCTCCATGGGCTTTAAGAAGTATTTTCAGAGTTACCCCAAAGGACGGTTCGCCGAGATGGCTTCTTACTATGCCGGAGAAAGTCTTTATATGAGTACTCCGGAACCCAGACTGGACCAGTCGGCTACGGTCATGGCTATTACAGCCTATCAGGAGTACCTGGATATCTATCCTGATGCTACCTTGAAGCGCAAGGCGCAGGAACGGTTGTTCGATCTGCAGAACAAACTGGTGAAGAAGGAATTGCTCTCGGCTCAGCTGTACTACAACCTGGGGTCTTATTTCGGCAATTGCGTGATGGGCGGTTCCAACTATGAGGCTTGTATCGTCACTGCGCAGAACGCCATGAAGGATTATCCCTACAACTCTATGCGTGAGGATTTCGCCGTGCTCATCATGAAGAGCAAATACGAACTGGCGCACCAGAGTGTGGAATCAAAGAAGCTGGAGCGTTACCAGGATGCTGAGGATGAGTGCTATGGATTCATCAATGAATATCCCGAGAGTAAGGAACGCGCCACTGCTGAGAAGTATATTGCTGCTTGCAAGCGGTATATCGGTGATCAGAGTGAGGAAGACTGATAGAGCTGATTGCTGCAATGGCAATGTGAGAATGTAAAAAGGAAAGAATGTAAAAATTAAAAAATAATATGGATTACAAGAAATCAAAAGCACCCGTAAACACAGTTACCCGTAACATCATGGATCTCAGTAAGGATACTGGTAATATCTATGAGAGCGTGGCTATCATTGCCAAGCGTGCCAACCAGATATCTGTAGAGATCAAGCAGGATCTGAGTAAGAAACTGGCTGAGTTCGCTTCTTATAATGATTCTCTCGAGGAGGTATTCGAGAACCGCGAGCAGATTGAGATCTCACGTTACTACGAGAAACTCCCTAAGGCTACACTGCTGGCTACACAGGAGTTCATCGAAGGGAATGTGTATTATCGTGACCCGTCAAAAGACAACCAGAACTGATGATTCAACGTAAGCAGACCCTTTATTTGCTCCTGGCGCTGATTATCACGGTGATCTGCCTTTGTCTGCCTGTGGCAACACTTGTTCCTCAAGGGATGGGGGTGGATATGCCTATGTATAATCTCTGGGTGGTTGATGCTAATGGGGGGCACCAGTTTAGTGTCTGGGTATTGTTTGCTATCTTGCTCGTGACATGTCCCTTGGCTCTTATAGCCATCTTTTTGTTCAAGAACCGAAAGGCGCAGATAAAATTATGTGTGGTCAATATCCTGTTTATGCTGTGTTGGTATTCGGTCTATGCCTTCCATTCCATCAATCTGGGAGATAAACTGCACGCCTCATTCCAGTTGGAGTTTGCTGCAGGTTTGCCCTTCTTCGCGCTCATCTTCTATTTCTTAGCGCTGAAAGGAGTACGGGCTGACGAGGCACTGATTAAGTCGATGGACAGGATCAGATAGCAAGTTACAAGTTACAAGTTTCAAGTTACAAGTTACAAGTGACAAGTAACAAGTGTGATTACCTTGAGTAAAGAGATAAAAAAAGAGATTGCCGAATGAAGCAATCTCTTTTTTATTGTGATAAATGAATGGACTATTCTTAGATACCCAGAGCCTTCTTGGCACCGTCAGCTGCCTTGTCAACAGCCTCACCTGCCTTATCCTTAGCAGCGTCAACAGCGTCATTAGCCTTGTCAACAACAGCGTCTTTTGCATCCTTAGCAGCGTCAACAGCAGCATCCTTAGCGCCTTCTACAGCGTTGCCTGCAGCGTCAACAGCCTTGCCAGCCAATGAAGCAGCGTCGATACCCAGACCCTTCAGTGCGTCGCCAGCACCGAGAAGAGCGTCAACAGTGTCGCTAGGAATAGCATTCACGGTGTCGAGCAGACCAGCTACAGCAGCGTTACCAGCTACGAGACCCTTGATCTTGTCAGCATTGTCCTTCAGGAAGCCCTGAACCTTTGCCAGATACTCCTTGGCAATCTCCGGGTTCTTAGCGATGAACTCTGCAACCTTAGCCTTTACAGCCTCCAATGCACTCTGGATACCAGTAGCATCGGTAGCTTCTGACAACTGTGCAATCACTTCGTCTGCAGCAGCATTTGCCTCCTGCAGTGCTACTTCTGTTGAATCGATTGCTTCCTCAACGGGAGCCTGAGCGGGTTTGTTTGTACAACTTGCGAACATCAAACCTACAGCTGCAAGAGCCATAAAAAATACTTTCTTCATAATTTGTTGGATTTAGTTAATAAATAAAGATAAATATTTGGGCGTAAAGATACACTTTTTCCATATACGTTGTATCACTTTTTTACAAGGTTTAACAAAAAAAGTGCATTATTCGTGTAACTTTTTGGATTTTGCCTATTTTAGAATTAAAAAAATAGCATGTCTGCACTACACAGACATGCTATTATATAAATAGGTGGAGTGGGGATTACTCGCCCTTCTCCAACTTAGCCTTCAGTTCGGCCAGTGCATCAATATCACCGAGGGTTGTACCTGCAGCAACATTGTTGATCACGGGAGCCTCTTCCTTCTTAGCGGCACGCTTAGCACGAGGAGCCTTCTTGGTCTCTTCCTTAGCATCCTCGAAGGTGCGACTGTGAGACAGGATGATACGCTTGGTCTCCTTCACGAACTCAATTACCTTGAACTCGAGTTCCTCGCCAAGCTGAGCCTGACTGCCGTCTTCCTTTACAAGGTGCTTCGGTGTGGCAAAGCCTTCACCACCTTCGTTCAGTGCGATAACTGCACCCTTGTCCATAATCTCTGTGATCTTACCAGCGTGAACGCTACCCGGAGTGTAGATGGTCTCGTAAGTATCCCAAGGATTCTCCTCGAGCTGCTTGTGACCGAGTGAGAGACGACGGTTCTCCTTGTCGATTTCGAGAACGACAACCTCAATCTCTGCACCTACCTGAGTGAACTCAGACGGATGCTTCACCTTCTTGGTCCATGACAGGTCGCTGATGTGGATCAGACCGTCAACACCTTCCTCCAGCTCAACGAAGATACCGAAGTTAGTGAAGTTACGTACACGTGCGGTGTGCTTGCTGCCCACAGGATACTTGGTCTCAATAGTCTCCCACGGATCTTCCTTGAGCTGCTTGATACCGAGAGACATCTTGCGCTCCTCGCGGTCGAGGGTCAGAATAACTGTCTCTACCTCGTCGCCAACGTGCATGAACTCCTGAGCGCTGCGCAGGTGCTGGCTCCATGACATCTCTGATACATGGATCAGACCCTCCACACCCGGAGCGATCTCCACGAATGCGCCGTAGTCGGCAATCACAACAACCTTACCCTTCACGTGGTCGCCTACCTTCAGGTTCTCATCCAGAGCATCCCATGGATGCGGGGTGAGCTGCTTCAGACCGAGGGCGATACGCTTCTTGTCATCATCGAAGTCGAGAATAACCACATTGATCTTCTGATCAAGAGCCACAACCTCATGCGGATCGCTTACGCGGCCCCAAGACAGGTCAGTGATGTGGATGAGTCCGTCAACACCACCGAGGTCAACAAACACACCGTAAGAGGTAATGTTCTTGACTGTACCCTCGAGGATCTGACCCTTCTCAAGCTTACCGATGATCTCTCTCTTCTGTGCTTCCAACTCAGCCTCGATAAGAGCCTTGTGAGAAACAACAACATTGCGGAATTCCTGGTTGATCTTCACAACCTTGAACTCCATGGTCTTTCCTACGAATACGTCGTAGTCGCGTATGGGATGAACGTCAATCTGGCTGCCCGGGAGGAATGCCTCGATACCAAACACATCAACGATCATACCGCCCTTCGTGCGGCACTTGATGTAACCCTGAATCACCTCCTCGTTGTCGAGGGCGGCGTTCACACGCTCCCAGCTCTTGCTCAGACGAGCCTTCTTGTGTGAGAGAATCAGCTGACCCTTCTTGTCCTCTGCGTTCTCTACGTAAACCTCAACGATGTCACCAACTTTCAGATCCGGATTGTAGCGGAACTCTGAAGAGGGGATGATACCATCGCTCTTGTAACCGATGTTCACGATTACTTCTTTTTTGTCGATGGAGATAACCTTACCATCAACTACCTGATGCTCACTGACCTTGTTCAGTGTGTCATCATAAGCCTTAGTCAGCTCTTCTTTGCTGACGCTCAGGCTACTGCCGTTCTCGAATTCTTCCCAGTTGAAGTCATCTAACGGCTGTACATTTTTTAAGTTAGACATAAAATGAATTAATAAATAAAATTGTAACTAATAAAGTGAGACTTTATGTTGTGCCTCGCGCATGACGCGCAAAGCGGCTGCAAAATTACTCATTTTTAATGAGATACGTGTGCTTTTCTTTCTGTAACAATAATGATTTATGGAATTTTAACAAACTAATGACGGTTATCTGCCCGCAATTGCCAAAATGCGACGGCGGCAGCGGCTGCAACGTTGAGGGAATCCACCTGATGAGACATAGGGATTCGGGCTACATAATCCGTTTCTTCGATTACCTCCTGAGGCAAACCATCGCCTTCTGTTCCCATCACGATGGCCAGTCGTTCTTCCTGCACCAACTGTGGGTTGTCAATGGAAACAGAGCGGTCGGTCAATGCCATGGAAACGGTCTTGAATCCCAGTCGGTGCAGACTGTTCACGGGTTCATCGAGCCAAGTCCAGGGAACTAAGAACACTGAGCCCATCGACACCCTTACCGCCCTTCGGTTATATGGATCGCAGGAGTTGCGCGTCATAAGTACTCCATCGATACCCAAGGCTGCGGCAGAGCGGAAGATGGCTCCGATGTTCGTGGTATCTACCACACCGTGGATTACCACCACACGTCGTGAATCCCGACATACCTCTTCAACTGAAAGTGGAGTAGGTCGTTTCATGGCACACAATACACCACGCGTCAGTGTATAGCCAGTAAGCGCCGACAACAGTTCCCGACTGCCTGTATAGACAGGGAAATCGGCATTTCGTTCCGAACATATACTGATGATATCTTGGGCATCTCCCTCAATGTGCTTCTTCTCGCAGAGCAAGGCCACCGGCTCGTAACCTTGGTTTAACGCCACGCGAATCACTTTAGGACTCTCTGCGATGAAGATTCCCTTGTCGGGTTCTATCTTGTTGCGCAGTTGCGCTTCTGTCAGCGTACTGAACATTTCCGCACCTGGGTGGGAGAGGGAGGTGATTTCTATCAGGTTCATGGATTTAATGAATTGTGCTGCAAAAGTACTGCATTTTTCTTGTTTTTAGGAAATTGCATATACGTTTTTTGTGTCAAATGAGAAAAAAATCATCATTTCTCATGACTGTTTGGATTTTTTTGTGTATATTTGCGCTATCATACATGTACGTAACAAAATCAATCTATTAATTATATGACGACATCTACTAACACAACAAGCACCAGGAATCCACAAGTGTATGCGGATTTCCTTGCTGAAATCAAGAAGTTTGTGCCTTCTGACCGTATTTACACAGATGAGTTACGAACATTAGGGTGGGGAACTGACGCCAGTTTCTATCGCCAGATACCCAAGGTGGTTGTAAGAAGTGAAGGCGAGGAGCAGATGGCTAAGATCATTCGGGCATGTAACCAGTTCCATCTGCCATTCACATTCCGCGCAGCTGGAACTTCCCTGTCAGGACAAAGCGTGAGCGATTCGGTATTGATCGTAGCAGGAAAGCACTGGGAACGTTATGAAATCGGTCCTGATCAGGAAACGATTCGGTTGCAGCCTGGTATTGTGGGTGCCCGCGTAAACGAACTGCTAAAACCTTACGGTAGGGTGTTCCCACCAGATCCCGCTTCCATTGGAAGTGCCATGGTGGGTGGTATTGTGATTAATAATGCCTCGGGTATGAACTGTGGTGTTCATGCCAATAGCGACCGTATGATGGTCAGTGCCCGTCTGATCCTTACCGATGGTACAGTGGTTGACACAGGCGACGAGAAGAGTAAGGAACTCTTCAGGAAGTCGCACCCGGAATTCATCAAGAAGATTGAGGACCTGCGCGATAGGGTTCGTGCTGACCTGGAATTGGCCGACCGTATTCGTTTGAAGTACAGCATCAAGAACGTAACGGGTTTGAATATCCGTCCGCTGTTAGCCTACGATGATCCGTTTGATATCATGGCTCATTGTATGGTTGGTTCTGAAGGTACGCTGGCCTTCTTGTCGGAAGTGACCATGAAGACCTTGCACGATTATCCCTTCAAGGCTTCGGCCATGGTGTATTTCATGACCATGAGGGAGAGTTGTGAGGCAGTGGTGGCCATGAAGAAACTCAAGGCAGGTGAAGAAGACCTGAAAATGAGTGCCGAGAACCTGATGGTGAAGAGTGCTGAGATGCTCGATTATAAGTCGTTGAGCTCTGTGGATGATCCTGTCTATCTGCAGTACCAGAAGGATGTGGATGCAGGGAAGATCCCGGGTGTGGAACCAGGCGATTACCATAACCTGACTGCCATTCTGACGGAGACGAAGGCAGTGACACATGAGCAGTTGTTGGAGAAGATTGATAAGATCAAGGAATGTCTCTCGCAATTCAGTCTGTATATCCCCGCAGAGTTCACCGAAGATCCTGCAGTTTATGGCAAGTACTGGGCAATACGCTCAGGTATCTTCCCCTCAGTAGGAGGAACTCGTCCTGTAGGTACTTCATGCCTCATCGAAGATGTGGCTTTCCACATCGAGGATCTGCCCGAAGCAACGGTCAAACTGCAGAAGCTCATTGCCGACCATGGCTACTCAGATGCCTGTATCTATGGTCATGCGTTTGAAGGTAACTACCACTTCATCCTCAACCAGAGCTTCAAGAGCGAGAGTGAGGTGAAGCGCTATGAGGAGATGATGCGTGATGTGGCCCGTCTGGTGGTTGAGGAGTATGACGGCTCCTTGAAGGCTGAGCATGGAACGGGAAGGAACATGGCTCCGTTTGTGAAGTACGAATGGCGCGACAAGGCATACGAGGTGATGAAGGAACTGAAGGCGATCTTCGATCCGGATGGTCTGCTGAACCAAGGTGTGATCTTCAACGATGATCCCGAATGCTTCATCAAGTGTCTGAAACCCTTACCTGTTCTTGATTTCGATTTCGACAAGGTTCCTGATGGAGGAAAGTACCTGATGGATCCTTCTCTTTCTACAGCCCGTGAGACGATTGAGCAGGTGAAGCGAGCCAATAAGTGTATCGAGTGCGGATTCTGCGAAGTGAACTGTATGTCGTGCGGTCTTACCCTGTCTTCAAGAATGCGTATTGCCGTACAGCGAGAAATCAGGGAACTGGAATCCACAGGTGCTGATCCGGAGCGTGCCGCCAGGTTACGTAAGCAATATAAGTATTATGGTGATCAGACATGTGCTACCGATGGTCTTTGTTCCACCTCTTGTCCGATGAAGATCAACACGGGTGAACTGACCCACCTGATCCGTCAGATGGACATGAACAACAACAAACTGGGTTATAAGGTAGGTGAGTTCGCTGCGAACCATATGGCCGGCATCAAGTCGGGCTTGCGCGTGGTGCTGGATGTGGCTCACTTAGGACATGTCACCTTGGGACCGACGTTGATGACAAGTATCTGTAGAGGTATGAACAAGATGGGTATGCCCCTTTGGACAACCGCCATGCCGAAAAAACACCGGCAGCCGAAGAAGTCGGATCTTACCCAGTTCATCATTGAGAAGTCCATCCCCCAACCAGAGGAGGAGCATTCACCGCTGAAGGTGGTTTATTTCCCCAGCTGTATCAACCAGACCATGGGACAGTCGAAACGGGATGGTAAGATTCACGACCTTGTTGACGAGGTGATCCAACTGATGGCGAAGGCTGGTTATGAAGTGATCTTCCCCGAGGGTATGGAGAAGATGTGCTGCGGACAGATCTGGGAGTCGAAGGGAATGCTCGACATAGCCGACCGTAAGAGTGCTGAGCTCGAAGAGGCCTTGTGGCAAGCATCCGAACAAGGAAAGTACCCTGTGCTCTGTGCCCAGAGTCCTTGTCTGCACCGCATGAAGAAGGTGATGAAGAAGATGAAGCTTTACGAGCCCGCAGAGTTTATCATGGAATATCTCGTGCCACGTCTCGACTTCCATCCGATAGATCGTCACATCGCCCTTCACCTGACCTGCTCGACTCGTCAGATGGGTGTTGACAAGGATATGATTGCGTTGGCCAAGCTCTGCTCCACCAATGTGTTCCTTCCTGAGGGCGTAGGCTGCTGCGGCTTCGCAGGCGACCGTGGATTCACCTTCCCCGAACTGAACAAGTACGGCCTGCGTAAGCTTCGTCCGCAAATCGAAAAGAACCATATCGAGGTGGGCTATTCTAACAGTCGTACCTGCGAGATTGGATTGGAGACCAATACGGGTATTCCTTATATGAGCATCGTATATCTGGTGAATGAGTGCACCACGAAGAAAGAGAACATCCTGTAAAACTTTAATTAAGTAATAAGAATATGAGTAAAACACCAACTCCCCACATCGGGGCGAAGAAAGGCGAAATTGCCGAGACAGTAATCATGGCGGGTGATCCGCTGCGTGCAAAACTGATGGCCGAACGGTTCCTGGAGAATCCTGTGCAGTTCAACAACGTTCGTGGCATGCTGGGCTATACGGGTACGTATAAAGGTAAGCGGGTCAGTGTGATGGGCCATGGTATGGGTATGCCGTCAATCGGTATCTATACCTACGAGTTGTATAACTTCTACGGGGTGAAGACCATCATCCGCGTGGGTTCGGCAGGATCTATCAATAAGGATCTGCACATAGGCGACCTGGCCATTGCCATGGGCGCTTGCACCAACAGTAACTATGCCGACCAGTATGAGATGCCCGGTACGTTTGCACCCATAGCCGACTTCAGTCTTGTCCGTGCTGCAGCAGAGGCATGCGAGAAGTTCGGCTATAACTACAAGGTAGGTAATGTGCTGTCATCAGATGTGTTCTACGGAGAGAACCCGCATAACGACAAGTGGATCAACATGGGTGTACTGGCTGTGGAGATGGAGATTGCAGCCCTGTATATGAATGCGGCCCGCTCAGGAAACCGTGCGCTGGGCATCTGCACCATCTCAGACAACATCCTGACAGGCGAGGCCACAACGGCAGAGGAGCGTCAGAATAACTTCACCCACATGATGGATGTGGCGTTCTCACTGATTTAATACGTTCGTGGAACTGAAAGGAGGTAAGTCCGTTATCTGACATTCGTATGTTGATAACGGACTTATTGTGACAAGTAAAAAACAAGAATTATGGCTACAGTAGACGACAAGAAAGTTATCTTCTCGATGGTTGGAGTGAGCAAGACCATCCAGCAGAACCAGAAACAAGTGCTCAAGAATATCTATCTGAGTTTCTTCTATGGCGCGAAGATCGGTATCATTGGTCTGAACGGTGCGGGTAAATCCACACTGATGAAGATTATTGCCGGATTAGACCAGCAGTATCAGGGTCAGGTGGTGTGGAGCCCGGGCTATACCGTGGGCTATCTGCCGCAGGACCCTCCGCTCAATGAGGAGAAGACCGTGAAGGAGAACGTGATGGAAGGAGTACAGTATGTGTATGATGCGTTGGCGGAATATGATGACATCAACGTGAAGTTCGGCCTCCCTGAGTATTACGAGGATCCTGATAAGATGGACAAGCTGATGAGTCGTCAGGCGGAACTGCAGGACATCATTGACAGCACCGATGCATGGAACATGGATTCTAAGCTGGACCGCGCCATGGCAGCGTTGAACTGTCCTCCAGGCGACTGGAGTGTGAAGACGCTTTCAGGGGGTGAGCGCCGTAGGGTGGCACTCTGTCGGCTGCTCCTTCAGAAGCCGGATGTACTGTTGCTTGATGAGCCTACCAACCACTTGGATGCTGAGAGTATCGACTGGTTGGAACAGCATCTGCAGCAGTATGAGGGAACGGTGATTGCCGTAACCCACGACCGCTATTTCCTGGATGATGTGGCAGAGTGGATTCTGGAGCTCGACCGTGGTGAGGGAATCCCATGGAAAGGCAACTACTCATCGTGGCTCGAACAGAAGTCGCAACGCTTGGCACAGGAGGAGAATTCGGCCTCCAAGCGCCGCAAGACGCTGGAACGCGAGCTGGAATGGGTGCGCATGGCTCCCAAGGCCCGTCACGCCAAGGGTAAGGCCCGTCTGAACTCCTACGAAATGATGCTCAACGAGGAGCAGAAACAGAAGGAAGAGAAGTTGGAGATCTTCATTCCCAACGGTCCGCGACTCGGTAACAAGGTCATCGAAGCTGAACATGTAGCGAAGGCCTACGGCGAGAAAACGCTCTTCTCTGATCTGAACTTCATGCTGCCCCCGAACGGTATTGTGGGCGTTATCGGTCCTAACGGAGCTGGTAAGACAACCCTCTTCCGTCTGATCATGAATCTGGAACAGCCTGATGCCGGAACCTTCAGTATCGGTGATACGGTGAAGCTTTCTTACGTGGATCAACAGCATAAGGATATTGATCCTGAGAAGACTGTTTATCAAGTGGTGAGTCAGGGTAACGAGACCATCCGCATGGGCGGGAAGGACGTCAATGTAAGGGCTTATCTCTCCCGTTTCAATTTCAGTGGAGCCGACCAGGAGAAGAAGTGCGCCGTGCTCTCTGGTGGTGAGCGCAACCGTCTGCATCTCGCCATTGCCTTGAAACAAGAGGGTAATGTATTACTTTTAGACGAGCCTACTAACGATATTGATGTCAATACGTTACGGGCATTGGAAGAAGGTCTTGAGGCCTTTGCAGGCTGTGCCGTTATCATCAGTCATGACCGCTGGTTCCTGGATCGTATCTGTACCCATATCCTGGCTTTTGAAGGAGAGGGTAGTGTCTTCTATTTCGAGGGTAACTACAGTGAATATGAAGCTAACAAAGCACAACGTCTCGGATTGGATGAGCCGAAGAGGGCACGTTATCGTAAACTGATGGAAGAGTGATTATTATATGAAGAAAAACATAGTATTGTTTGTAGTCCTGACCTTGTCTGTCTCGTTATCAGCACAGAAAATACAAAGAGACTCAACCGTTGACGTGAGGATAGGTTATTCCAGTGGAAACCAGAATACGCTGGCGGGTGCTGTGGAGAAGGTTACAGGGGAACGGATCAACAAAGGACTCGTCATTTCATCTATCGATGCACTCAACGGTCAGGCGGCCGGTGTGCAGGTGACGACAGGTGGAAACCAGGAGGCCATGGTGAGTGCTGTGCGTGTTCGAGGAACCACCTCGCTGACGGGTGGTAACGATCCGCTGGTCATTATCGATGGGGTGACTTCCGACCTGGCGACGCTTTCCACCATCTATCCTGCCGACATCGAGAGCTTCACCATTCTGAAGGATGCTTCGGAAACGGCCCAGTACGGTTCACGAGGTGCCTCGGGTGTTATTCAGGTAGCCACGAAGAAAGGCAGACAGTCGCAGTTCCATATCAGTTTCGACGGTACGATAGGGTTCGAGGATATCTACAAGCACATCAACATGCTCAATGCTGCCCAGTTCCGTCAGGCCGCCACACAGCTCGGACTTGACTTTATCGACATGGGGGCGAACACCAATTTCAGTAAGAGTATTGAACGTAGAGGTTTTGTGCAGAACCATCATATTGCCTTCGGCGGTGGTTCCGAGACGGCCAACTATCGTGCTTCTGTGGGTGTGATGGAACACAAGACGGTGATCAAGACCAATAACTACCGTACTTATATTGCTAAGCTCGACATCTCTCAGCAGGCGTTTGAGAATCGCATGACCGTCGATTTAGGACTTTTCGGTTCTCTTCAGAAGAACAACTATCTGCCTTTCCAACAAAAACTGTTGTTCTCATCGCATACCTTTAACCCCACCTTTCCTGATGGGGTGAACGATGATGGTACTTACAGTCAGGTGACAGATGCTCTGTGGATTAATAACCCCAACTCGCTACTGACGATGAAGCAGGATGAGGACAACGGACATTTCAATGTTCACCTGAATGCAACCTATAGTCTGCTGGAAAACCTGAAACTGCGGGTGTTCGGTTCCTATAGTTACAACACGGTGAACAACTCCCACCATTATCCTACCATTGTATGGAGCCATGGCGAGGCCTATCGCGGAAACGACAAGAGTGAGGAGTCGTTGGGTAATATCTCACTCGACTATAACCTCAAATGGAAGAATTCTTCCCTGAACCTGATGGCACTGTTGGAAGAGAGTTTGGAGAAGGGAACAGGTTTCTATACTACCGTGTCGAACTTCTCCACCGACGCCTTTGGTTATGATAAGCTCTCTGCAGGATCAGCGCGTCCTTGGGACGGTACCGATTCGCATTATACCGATGCACACATGGAGTCGTTCCTGCTGCATGCCCAGTACTCTTTGTTAGACAGGTACACGATTACTGCCAATGCCCGTGCCGATGCTTCATCGAAGTTCGGAAAGAACAACCGTCAGGGCTTCTTCCCCTCAGTAAGCGGCGCATGGGTGATCAGTAAGGAGGAATGGATGAAACACCTGCGGTTCATCAACAACGCCAAGCTGCGTGTAGGCTACGGCCTCTCCGGTAACCTGGGAGGCATTGGTCCTTATAACTCCATGCAGCTCATACAGCCCAACGGCGTGGTACCCGTGAACGGGGCGCTTGTCACCACGCTGGGTATTATCCGCAATGCCAATCCCGACTTGAAATGGGAGGTGAAGCGTACGTTCAACGTGGGTCTTGACCTGCTGTTATGGGACAGTCGTATAGCCCTCACCATTGACCACTACCATTCCAAGACTACCGACATGCTCTATGTCTATGATGTGCCCGTACCGCCTTTCACCTACGACAAGCTCTTGGCCAATATGGGTTCCATGAAGAACAGCGGTCTGGAGATTGGCTTCGGTATTACGCCGCTTCGTACCAAGGATATGGACCTGACCATCAACATGAACTGGAGCTTTGAGCGCAACAAGCTGCTCTCTCTAGACGGTGACTACAACGGTCAGCACCTCACTGCTCCAACAATGACGGGCATCTCGTCTCTTTGGGGACCGGGCTTCCATGGTGCATCCGACGTGGTGATGCAGATCGTTGGTCAGCCCCTGGGCGTGTTCTATCTGCCCCATTGCAACGGTCTGGTGAAAGATGATGACGGCTCGCTGTACTATGATGTGACCGACGGGAAATCCATCTGCGGACAGGCCACGCCCAAAGCCATGATGGGTTCGAATATCGCCTTCCGCTACCGTCAGTGGGATCTCACCATACAGATGAACGGCGCTTTCGGTCATAAGATCTACAACGGTACGAAACTCAACTATATGAATATGTTGTCGTTGCCCAACTACAACGTGATGCAGGGGGCGCCTGAGATGAATATCCAGGATCAGACCATCAGCGACTATTGGCTGGAAAGGGGCGACTATGTGAATATCGACTACCTGACCATTGGCTGGAACGTTCCGCTGCGCACCAAGTATGTGCAGGGGTTACGACTGGCCGCGTCTGTGAATAACCTGGCCACCTTTACAGGCTACAGCGGACTGACGCCGATGATTAACTCAAGCGTCATCAACGGTACGCTGGGCATTGACGACAAGAATGTCATTCCTCCTTATCGCAGTTATACCATGAGTCTTAGTATTCAGTTCTAAGGAAATAAATAGAAAATATGATGAACAAGAGATATAAGAAACGCCTGTTTGCCGCATGGATTGTTTGCTGTGGGTTATGCAGCCTCATGTCATGCACCCTGGACGAGAGTCCGCGCGACCAGATTCCTGAGGAAGCGGCTTACCAGACAGCCACCTCTCTCTTCCAGAACACCGTGGCCACCTTGTACACCTACATAGGCGGTTCCGAAGACGGACAGGGATTGCAGGGCACCTGTCGTGGTGTTTATGATTTGCAGACATTCGGCTCGGATGAAGCCATGCTGCCTACACGAGGCGGCGACTGGTATGATGGCGGTCTGTGGCAGGATATGTACCGCCATTCCTGGAGCGCCGGGCACGACCTCCCCAAGAATGCGTGGCTTTATCTGTATAAGGTCATCACCCTCTGCAACCGCTCGTTGGAACAGATTGAGAAGCATCAGATCCTGCTCTCTGATATCGATTACAAGGGTTATATGGCCGAGGTGCGGGCGCTCAGGGCCATCTATTACTGGTATCTGCTCGACCTCTTCGGTAATGTACCCATCGTCACCTCATCCACCGTTTCCATGCAAGAGGTGAAACAGTCGTCACGTGCTGAAGTCTTCTCGTTCGTCGTGAAGGAGTTGCAAGACACACGTCCGTATCTGTATTGGAGTTACAGTCAGTAACCAGGTGACCACTACGGTCGTGTCACCTATCCTGTGGCTACCTTTGTGCTTGCGAAGCTCATGCTCAACGCCGAGGTGTATAGCGGTAAGCCGCACTGGCAGGAAACCATTGAGTACTGTAACGAGATAGAGAATATGGGGTATAGGCTGGAGAACGACTATTACAGGAACTTCACCGTGTATAACGAGTACTCCGTGGAGAATATCTGGACTATTCCCATGGACAAGGATCTGTACACCAATCAGCAGCAGAATCTCTTCCGTTCGTACCACTACCGTCATGCTGCCGCCTATGGCTTTACCGGTGAGAACGGCTCCTGCGCCACGCAGAAGGTGCTCGACATCTTCGGCTACGACTCAGACGACGAGGATGTACGTTTTTCCTTGAACTATTGGGCGGGGGAAGTGTTAGACCTGAATTTCGAATTTGTAACCGATAGAACCGGTAATCATTTGAGATACTACCCACGCGAAGTGGCCATGGACCTGAGCGGCAGTCCGTTTGTAGAAACAGCCGGTGCCCGCATGAAGAAATACGAGGTGGACAAGAATGCCACGAAAGACGGGAAGCTCATGGATAATGATATTGTGTTGTTCCGTTTCGCTGATGTCCTGCTGATGCGTGCCGAAGCCAAATTCCGTCTGGGAGGAGCAACCTATCAGTATAATGGTGAAGGTCCAACGGCACAGGACGATTTCAATGCCATTCGCGAAAGGGTAGCAGAGAATCCCCGTGAGCTCACTCTTCAGAACCTGTTGGACGAACGCCTGCTGGAACTCTGCTGGGAGGGCTGGCGCCGACAGGACCTGATTCGCTTCGGGCAATACGAGAGTCTTTTTGAAGGTGATGCCTATTACTCCAAGGTGGACGAGAGTGACGGTCACACCCGTCTTTTCCCCATCCCTGCAGTTGTCATTGCCACGAACCACAACATTGTACAGAATCCCGGTTATTAAACAATAAGGTAGATCATGGTTAACTGACAGGTCTGTCATGCAAAATGCCAGTTTGTCAGCAAAATACCCCATAGGCACATTTGTTGCATCTATGTTAGTGAGACCGCTCAGAAGCGGTTCCCAATATAAACAAATGTTTCACTTAAAATATAATTGGAGGTATTGATTATGTTACCAGTAATGTTTAAAAACAGTTGGTTCCCAACATTATTTGACGATTTTCTGAACACTGACTTCATGCCTCGTGCCAACGCAACAGCACCTGCAGTCAATGTCAAGGAGAGTGACGAAGCTTATACCATGGAGGTAGCTGCTCCAGGCATCAAGAAAGAATACTGTCGTGTAAGCATCAACGATGAAGGTAACCTGTCCATCGCTATTGAGAACAAGATGGAGCACAAGGAGGAAGATAAGCACAACCATTATCTGCGCCGCGAGTTCTCATATGCTAACTACGAGCAGAGCTATGCACTTCCTGATGATGTGGAGCGCGAGCATATCTCAGCCAAGGTCGATAACGGTATCCTTACCGTTGTTCTTCCGAAGATGAAGAAGGAAGAGAAGAAGATATCTAAGAGCATCGAGGTTGCATAACCTCAATCCATACGCTCGTTAGTTATCCTATTTCGTATAAAAGCAGAGGGCACATCGTGTTGATGTGCCCTCTTTTGTATTTATCATTTTCCTTGGAACGTTTGTTCCTGTTATTTGTTATAACCGCTTTCAGGGTTCTCGTAATTGCTGATAGGAATCCTGAACTTCATCATCTCGTCGAGGTTATGAACGGGATGCTCCATATCCGATGGGATAGGACGGTGTGAGAATGTCTGGAAATAGAGCAGACAGGCATCACGCCACCACTCGCTGTCGCGGACCTGGATGCGGAGCTTGCGCTGTACGTCATCAAAGCGCTGCGTGTCAATATAAGGCTCCATAGTATCCCAGATCTTCAGGAAACGGCGGGCCTCTTGCACACCATCGTCATACTTGTGGCACAGCTCGTCCCAGAAGGTACGTCCGCTCTTCATCTTAAAGTCCCAAGGCACATGATGGAACCACACCAGCACTTCCTCCGGACAGGTGTTGATATCGTTGTAGAGCTTGCAGAGCTCGTCGGGATACTGCTTCACATTACCCGATCCTTTCGTTGTACGGTCAAAGCCCATACCGATGCTGTCGGCCTTATGGTAGTAGGGTGGGGTCCAGTCGGCCCTCAAGCCGCGTGGAGCATACCAGGGCTCAGGACCGTAATGGTGCCCTCCTGCGAAGATATGATGAATACCTAATGGCATCATGTAGTTCACGCAGGCCTCCCTACTGGACATCATCAAGTCAACAAGGGTTCCCCAAGGTTCCCCGTATCTTGCCGGATAGAGGGCACTACACAGATCTGTTCTGGTAGCGGGATGCTTATAATCTGAAATAAGATTCCATGTCTGTCTGAGCCACTCATAGGCAATATCTTCCGACCTCAGATTGGGGTTCCATGCCAGACGACCGAAGGCATACCAGTTGGCCTGTGCGAAGTGGTGACCGCACCAGTTCACATCGTCGCCGATGTTCGCCACACCAGCCATGGCCTTCAGACCGCCGGGCTTCACAAACGAGAAGAACTCCTGCCACATCGGGGCGAGATAAACCAGGTGGTTGGCGGCACCCAGGTACTCCTGCGTGATCTGGAACTCCACCATCATCTGCGTCTTCTTCATGGCAGTGAACAGCGGACTGTACGGCTCACGCGGCTGGAAGTCAACCGGTCCGTTCTTGATCTGGATGATGACATTGTCGGCAAACTGTCCGTCGAAGGGCATGAACTCCTCGTAGGCCTGGTTGGCACGGTCGCTACTCTGGGGATTATAGACGAAAGCACGCCACATCACAATACCCTTGTGCGGCTTGAGTGCACCAGCCAGCATATTCGCACCGTCGGCATGTGTGCGCCCGAAGTCCTGCGGTCCCGGTTCCCCCTCCGAGTTCGCCTTCACCAGGAAGCCACCGAAGTCGGGTATGAGCTTATAGATCTCATTCACCTTGTTCTTCCACCACTTGATGACATTAGCATCAAGCGGGTCGGCAGTCTCCAGTCCGCCCACCTTGATAGGCGAGGCGAAGTTGATGGATAGATAGACGCGAATACCATAGGGACGCAACTGGTCGGCAATGCTCTTGGCCTTCTGCAGACTCTCGGTGGAGAGTGCCTCAGGCTTGGCGTTCACATTGTTGAGCACCGTACCGTTGATACCCACCGACGCATTGGCCCGTGCATACATCTTCATCCGCTCTGGCGTGGGATTCAGGAAGATACTCTTACCTGCAAAGCCACGTTCCACCGTACCGTTGGGATTGTCCCAGTGGTTCAGGATACGCAGGTCGTAGAAAGGCTTCTCCGTGATATCCAGATGGTCCATGGATTGATCAAAATAAACCCCGTTCTCGGATATCTGCTGCAGGCGCAACAGGTGGTAGGCACCGTAGAGCAGTCCTGCATCGTTCGCAGCCGAGATCACGGTCTTTCCCCCCTGACTCTTGATGGTGTATCCATCTTTGGGCAGGCCCTTCTGTCGTTTCAGTATCACCGGTCCGCCTTGCCAGTAGGCTTGCAGCTCGGTCATGGCCGTACCCTTGACTCCTATGATTGTTGATGTTGTTTTAGCTGTGTCGAAGCGTAGCCACAGACTACTGCCGTCTTCTCCACTTGTGGCAGCGTAAATGCATCCTGCAAATAGCAGGACGAGTGCTGAGATTAGCGTCCTTTTCATTGTCGTTGTTTTAGTAATTCTTCAAATCTTCTACAAAGATACGCAAAAAAAAGCACTGTAGCTAACTTTAGCAACATTATTAACAAATATTGAGTCTATATAGAAATAATTGCGTACCTTTGACTTCGTCGAAAGTACTCTCGCTCGCAAATACTCAAATAAATTTGGTATTTCTCTCGCTTATTCGTACCTTTGCAAACGATACAATGAATAAAGGACTGATCATATTCGATTTTGACGGTACGCTGGGAGATACTAGACGTAATATTGTCAAGACCATGCAGATGACTATCGACGTACTGCACTTGCCGAATCGGGTGGAGGAGGAGTGTGCAAGTACTATCGGTCTGCCACTTACTGTCTGCTTTGAGACGCTGTTTCCTCATTTGCACAAAGAAGAAATACAACAATGTGCTGATACTTACCGGCGTATCTTCACTGAGAACCTTCAGTCGATGACACCGCAGCCTTTTCCTGGAGTCATCCAAACCCTCAAAACCTTGAAACAACAAGGTTACGTGCTTACCATAGCTTCTTCCCGTTCACACGTTTCCCTTGTAGAGCTTTCTCATAACATGGGCATAGCAGACTGTATCTCTTACCTGATCGGGGCTGACGATGTGAAAGAGGCGAAGCCTATGCCAGAACCTGTCCTGAAAACCCTTGCCGCCATGCGCTTTCCTGCTAGCGAGACACTTGTTGTCGGGGACATGGCAGTAGATATTCTCATGGGAGCCAATGCAGGTGCAAGAACCTGTGGTGTGTCATGGGGTAACGGAAGCAAAGAAGAACTGGAGCAGGCTGGGGCAGACCATATCATTGACCATATGGAACAACTGTTGGATATCATTCATTTTACACAATCATATGACTATTAAAAAACTAATCCTATGCCTGTTTGCAGCAAGTTCGTTGCAGATGCATGCTCAGTATCTTGAGCACCTTTACGATTACATCGAGAACACCTCAGTCTTTGAAGAAAACCAGGAAGAAGGTCATGCCTATTACCAGGCCAGTCAGCAACTCTCGCTCAACGGTAACTGGCGTTTCTTCTTTGCCAACACCCCCGAGGAAGTGCCGCAGAATTTCTTTGCCACGAGCTTCAAGGATGGTAAGTGGCGCAACATCCCTGTGCCGAGCAACTGGGAGATGCAAGGCTATGGCGACCCGCAGTTCCGCAATGTGCCTGCTCCGTTCAAGGCCAATCCCCCTTATGTGCCCCGGGAGTATAACCCCACCGGCGCTTACAGGAAGACCTTTACCATACCCTCATCATGGAAGGGACAGCAGGTATTCCTTCGTATGGAAAAGACACAAAGCGCTTCTTTCGTATGGGTGAACGGTCATCAGGTTGGTTATAACGAGGGCGGTCAGGAGCCTGCTGAATACGACGTAACTCCTTATGTACAACCAGGAAAGAATGTGTTGGCTGTATGTGTACTTAAGTATTGCGACGGCTACTATCTGGAAGGACAGGACTACTGGCGCTTGGCGGGTATCTTCGATGATGTGACGCTCTATGCCACACCCAAGACGCGCTTGTTCGACTGGTATGTAACCACCGATCTTGACGACCAATATAAGGATGCTACGCTCAAGGTGGCCGTGGATGTGAAGAAATACGAGGACGCTCGTGGTTCCTATGCCGTGCGTGCCACGCTTACCGATGCGAAAGGTAATCAGGTGAAGCAGCTAACCACCGATCCCTTCACGATGGAAGGGAAGGGGAAGAAGACCGTGGAGCTGTCGTCGCTCATCACCAATCCCGACAAGTGGACTTGCGAGACGCCTGTGCTCTACCAGCTGAAGTTGGAACTGCTCAGCGAATCCGGACAGGTCATGCAGCAGATCAGCAGTAAGATGGGATTCAAGGAAACCGAGATCCGTCATCAGGTGTTCTACCTGAACGGTCAGCCCATAAAGATCAATGCCATCAATACACACATGCAGCACCCCGATCTGGGACACACCATGAACGAAGCCACCATCCGCAAGGATATGGAGATTCTGAAACAGCACAACTTCAACGCCGTGCGCACCTCACACTATCCTCCCGTGAACAAATACCTGGAGCTGGCAGACGAGTATGGTCTGTACATCATCGACGAGGCTGGTACCGAGGCTCACGCCACGGAGTATATCTCGAACGACCAGCGTTTCCGCGGGATGTACCTGGAGCGTGTACAGAAGATGGTGTTGCGCGACCGCAATCATGCCAGTGTGCTCTTCTGGAGTGCGGGTAATGAGAGTGGCGAAGGTCCGCTCATCACCGAGGTGGTGAACGAAGGCAAGCGCCTCGACCCTACACGCTATTTCATGTACGGAGGTAATGCATACGCCCATCCCGGCGAAGATATCATCGGTCCGCGCTACCCGACACCTTACGAGCTGGAAATGAACACCGCCATGGTGCCCGAGAGCGAAGACCCCCGTCCGTCGTTCATGGACGAATACCTCTCCGTGGCAGGTAATGCAGGTGGCGGACTGGATGAATACTGGTCTGCCATTCGTCGCCATCCCCGTTTGATGGGTGGTGCCATCTGGGATTTCGTCAATCCCGGTCTCACCGAGCATATCCGTCCTTTGAAAGACAGCTCTCCTTTCAACACCCCCGTACACCTCATGGGAAATGCCAAGGTGGAGAAAGGCGTGTTGCGCCTGAGCGGACACGACGAGTGGGTGGAAGTCTATCGCAGTAACAATGTGGAGCTGTCGGGCAAGGCCCTCACCATCAGTTTCGATGTGAAGCCCGGTAAGCTGAGCGGCACCTACGAGGGAGCCCCCTATATCACCAAGGGAAATACCCAGTTTGGTGTTGTTCAGAAAGGGAACGACAAGCTGCAGTTCTATCTGCACTCGGGTGTGAAGCACACGCTCGACGTCGATCTGCCCGACAACTGGATAGGCAAGTGGCATCATGTAACAGCCACCTGGGACAGCAAGGAAATGAAACTCTACATCGACGGTGAGCTGAAAGGCACTGAGAAGACTGCAGCAGAACCTGCCATGAACCGTCGTGGACCCAGAGGCGGAGGCGGTGGCGAACGCGGAATGCTCAGCAATTTCCCGTACCCCATTAACATCGGTAGGTTTGCCGGTAATCATGCCCAGGATCCCCAGACCATCTTTACGGCTGATGCCGAGATGGACAATGTGGCTATCTATAACCAATGTCTGGCCGATGGCGAAGGAAAAGCCGACGATGCAGTGCTCTACCTCACGTTCGACGGTAATGGCGACGAAGGCACCTTCTTTACCATTGGCGGTAATATGCGTACCTATGGCTGTATCTGGCCCGACCGTACGGTGCAGCCTGAGATGAAACAGATGAAGTGGACCACACAACCCATCAGCTTCCGTCTGCTCAACGCAGAGACGGGTGAGGCAGAGGTTACCAACCGACAGTTCTTCACCGATCTCTCGCAATATGCCACCCATTGGACTCTGATGGCCGATAATCAGGTGTTGGAAGAGGGCGATATCCAGCTCTCCACAGCGCCGAACCAGAAACAGATCATCAGGATTCCCTATCATAAACCTTCTATCGTACCGGGAAAGGAGTATCGTGTCACCATTACCTCCATGTTGAAGAACGATGAGGTGTGGGCAAAGAAAGGTCATGAGGTGGCATGGGATCAGCTGGAGCTCTCGTCGTGGAACCTCCCTGCACCTGCAGAGAAGCTGTCTGCGCAGAACCTGCGTATGCAGCAGGACGACCAGCAGATCACAATCTCGGGCAAGGGTTTCTGCTATGTCATCAGTAAGGAAACCGGTAACCTGGAGCAGGTGGAGATCGAGGGAAAGCCCGTACTCATGGCGCCCCTCACGTTCAACCTCTGGCGTGCTCCCACTGCCAACGAGTTCGACTCATGGGATGCATTCCGTGTCAATGGCGGCTATGCTGAAGGATATGGCAACATGGTTTCTACCTTGTGGTATTCCAAAGGTGTGAACCAGCTCAGCATCCGTCCTTCTCATATTGAAGTCACGCACAACGACCGCGAGACTACCGTTACCGTGAATCAGCTGGTGCAGGTGGGCGCTTCGTCCTATGGGGCTCTCGACCTGTATATCCAAGGTGTACAGCTGTGCGGATTCAACCTCGACTATACCTATCATTTCTACGACGACGGGACGGTTAAGATTGATAACCATGTCAGTCCGCAGGGCCGTCTGCCCGAGATGCTTCCCCGCATCGGTTTCACCACCTCTGTTGCGAACGATTTCGATGCCATTACCTGGTATGGTCGCGGACCCGAAGAGAACTATCCCGACCGTAAGACGGGTTATCAGGTGGGCGTTTGGACCAAGACGGTGGATGATATGTACGAGCCTTACCTCCTGCCGCAGGATCATGCGCTGCGCACCGAAAACCGCTATGTCCGGTTGTTGGACAAGGAGGGCAGGGGAGTGCAGATATCCATGAACGAGCCCTTCAACTTCAACGCCTATCAGTTCACCACCGATAACCTGACGAAGAGTCAGTTCACCTATCAGTTGCAGCCGCAGACCGACCGCTACACCCTGAACCTCGACTACAACACCACGGGTGTTGGTTGCACCTGCGTCTATGTACTCGACGAATACAGGGTAAAGCCGGAATCGTACAACAGGGTTATCACTATCAAGCCCTGTGGGAAATGAAATAAGGAAAGCCCACCCCTAGCCCCTCCCAAGAGGAGGGGAACAGAGAAAGAGGATGATTCATCCTCTTTCTTTGTATGTATCCGTTTCATCCGGAAAATCCGCTTCGTTTTAACTCTGAAAGAAATTATCATAATTATCATAATTATCCCAAAAATATTATTTGATACGGAATACATAGCCTTTTCCGTTTTTGGCTTAGCCTTCCTCCTCCTCGCTCGACAGAGTTTATACAAGTATAACTCTGTTCTCGCTCGTTCGTCGTTTCCGATAATTTCCGTTTCTTCCGTTATAAAAATCTTTGCGCCAATCGCTTGAGAATAGGTGACAGGAACCTCTTGTCCCCCTCAGTTGAAAAGGTCAACGTTTCCAGTACAAAGTCCACTAGCCCGGGAAAAGGGACAACAAAAGCAGGAAAGCAGACAACCTGATCAGAGAGATAAGTCAATAGAATCAGTATAATAAACAGTAATTAACAAAACAGCAACAAATCAAGGCTCAAAAGGAGTCAACACTATACAGGGAAAGACAGACTTTTTGTCTTATACTGATATAGGTTGACACATTTAGGAACTTAATAAATGTGTTAAACTTATGAGAAGATTTTATCAAAGAACCCCGAAGGAGAAGAAAGCGGAGATAATCTCCGCCTACTTATCAGGT